>Ga0210401_10000220_pt1 | contig 71633 bp, 78 predicted proteins | sample IncBWH32MmetaG_FD_150866 | JGI IMG/M metagenome (GOLD analysis project Ga0210401, IMG submission 150866) | Forest soil microbial communities from Barre Woods Harvard Forest LTER site, Petersham, Massachusetts, United States - Inc-BW-H-32-M | ecosystem: Environmental > Terrestrial > Soil >...
CGTCGGAATTTCTTGAAAGGCGCGGCCGCCGGCGCGGCAGCCCTGGTTGCCAAACCTCAACCCGCGATTGCGCAGCAAACCGCGCAAAAAGGCGCCAATGCCACAGCGCCCATTCCATCCAATGCCGCCTTAGAGCGCGAAGCTCCTACCAGCGAAGGCGGACGCGGCTCTGAACCACCCGGAAAAATCATCGAGCATCCCGGCTCCGATTTCATGGTCGACGTCATCAAGTCGCTGAAGATCGACTATCTCGGCTCCAACCCCGGCTCGACTTTCGAATCGCTCCACGAATCGCTGATCAATTACGGCAAGAACGAGATGCCGGAGTTTCTGACCTGCTGCCACGAAGAGTCGGCCGTGGCCATGGCGCACGGCTATTACAAGATCGAAGGCCGTCCGATGATGGCGCTGTTGCACGGCACTGTCGGACTGCAGCACGCATCCATGGCGATCTACAACGCCTACGCCGATCGCGTACCTATATATATGATCGTCGGCAACCACTCCGACGCCGCGGTCCGGCGGCCTGGCGTGGAATGGTATCACAGCGCTCAGGATCTGCCGGCGCTGGTCCGCGACTACGTGAAATGGGACGACCAACCGGCTTCGTTGCAGCATTTCGCCGATTCCGCCGTGCGCGCGTACAAAGTCGCCATGACCCCGCCCATGGGCCCGGTGCTGCTGGTTGCGCATCATGAGCTGCAATCGCGGCCGAATACCGAATCCGGTTTGCGCATCCCGCACATGACTCCCACCGCGCCTCCGCAGGGCGACACGTCCGCCGTAAACGAAGCCGCTCAACTGCTGGTCGCCGCCGAGCGGCCCATGATAATCGCGCAACGATCGGCCCGCACTCCCAAGGGCGTGACTCTGCTAGTCGAGCTGGCCGAGACGTTGCAAGCTCCAGTCGAAAACCAGGAACGGATGAACTTCCCCTCCCATCATCCTCTCAATGGCTTGGGATGGCCTGGCTATCAGCCCGATGTCACCCTGTGCCTGGAAGTCAACGATGTCTCAAATACCGAACGGATCGCCCGGGGCCGCAACGCCAAGGTCATCAACATTTCCTCGGTTGATCTTTTCATGAAGAGCAACATCCAGGATTTCGGCCGTTATGCCGACGTCGATATCGATATCGGAGCCGATGCCGAGGCCACGCTGCCCGCCTTGATCGAAGCCTGCAAGCGTCTGATCACGCCGGACCGCAAGCGCGCCATGGAAGATCGTGGCGCCAAATTGGCCGAGGCGCACAAGAAGGCTCGCGCTATGTCGATCGAACAGGCGTCCTACGGCTGGGATTCCAGCCCGATCACTTTGGCTCGCCTCTGCGCCGAGCTGTGGCCCTTGATCAAGAACGAAGACTGGTCGCTGGTATCCTGGCAGGGTTTCATCAGCAATTGGCCAAACCGCCTGTGGAAGTTCGACAAGCATTACCAATACATCGGCGGTCAGGGCGCGGGCGGCATGGGCTATGGTGCACCCGCTGCGGTGGGCGCGGCGCTCGCCAACAAGAAATACGGCCGGTTCTCGCTCAATATCCAGACCGATGGCGACCTCAACTATGCTCCCGGCGTGTTGTGGACCGCCGCCCATCACCGCATCCCGTTGCTCACCATCATGCACAACAATCGCGGTTACCACATGGAAGTGATGTTCGTCGAGCAGCAGGCCAGCTTGCACAATCGTGGCGCCGACCGCGCGCACATCGGGACAAAGCTCTGGGATCCCAACATCGACTACGCGAAAATGGCGCAGGCTTACGGCATGCACGGCGAAGGTCCAATTTCCGATCCGAACGACCTTGTCGCGGCGCTCAAGCGTGGCATCGAAGTGGTGAAGCGAGGCGAGCCGGCCATGATCGATGTGGTCACCCAGCCGCGTTAAGGAGCCAGCGTGCGAAAACTTCTCCTGATCCTGACCCTGGCCGTGGTCGCAGCGGCCCAATCGAAACTGCCCGCGGGTGATGCCGCCCACGGCAAAGAGCTGTACGTTAAGTACACCTGCTACGCCTGTCACAGCTTCGATGGTCATGGAGGCGCAGGCGCGCGTCTGGTCCCGATGAAGATGCTTCTGCCCGTGTTCACCGCGTATGTGCGCGCGCCGCGCCAGATGCCGGCTTATCGGGAAAAGGTGATGTCCGATGCCGACCTTGCCGATGTGTACGCGTACATCAAGTCGATTCCCGAATCCCCTGCGGCGAAGAACATTCCCCTGCTCTCCCAATTGCCCCAGTAGCGAGGGCAAAAGCAGCAGAAATAATCCAACCTGGCCGAGCGTTGACGGTTCTGGCGTTGTCACGTCTACTAGCGAATAGTCACCGCAGAGAAGGGTACCGGTTCGCAGTTCTCGATTGGACAGGTGCGGAACCCGAAGAGTCCGTCGAATTCAGCGTTGGTGTGAGCGGTCGTGTCGTAGATCGTCGGAGCCAATGGATTCGCCTGGATTTTAACGCTAGCCGTCAGAGTCATCGAGAACACTTGCGGTACGCCGAACGTAAATGGGCTCGTGCAGTCTGGGTTGTTCGGAGTGCAGCTAAACAACGGGTTAATATTCCCTGCATCGCCTTCCAGAGTTCCGCGGGCCATGAAAGTCGGCCAGGTGGTCGAGGCGATTCCATTCAGAAAAATGAAGAGCGGGCCACCTTCGTTAGCGGCATTCAAAAGCCGTCGGAGACGACGGCCAACGCCTATCGCTTCGAAGTGAAGCTTGGCTCCGATTCCACCGAGAAATTTCCAGTCGCCGAAGAACGCGTCTACGACAGCACTACAGCCGTGTCCAACCTGACGCCTGACGTGTTGGCCGCGTACGTCCAAAACAAAGCAATTTCCGATACAGGCTGCCGGCTGCAACAGATCGTAGATTTAAAACGACAGATCCCCGGCCTCGACAACCAGATCCGCCAGCTGGATGGCGATATCAACAATCTGACTCAAGATCAGAATCGTATTCGCCAGAACATGATGAGCCTGAATCAGGTGAGCGGCCAGCAGGATCAGGTGCAGAAGTACGCGCGCAATTAGCGACGCAAGAATCGAGTCTCAGCGCATTGATCGAGAAACTGGATTTCTAACGGCTCGCCCAGCGGGTGACCGCTTGTCTAGCCTGGTCGAGCGCGGGGGCGTCGGCGGCTGCGAGCAGACCCCGCTTATTCGCTGCCTCCAGCGCGGGGATGCTTTTCTGATACCAAAGTTGGGCGTGCCGACGGTCCTTTAACAATTCGTAGGCTTTGGCAATTCGGAACTGGGTTAGTGCCAACACCGGCACGTCGTCTATAGAAAGTTCGGACAGCGCACTCTCTAGTTCGGCCAGGGCCGCCGCTCCGTTTCCCGATTCAACCAGCGCGGCGCCGATCTTAGCGCGCACATTTATCAGATCCTTGTGGAACTGAATGCTCTTGGGATCCGCCAGTGATAAAGCCCGCAAAGTATCGAGCCCTTCCCGATATTTTGCCAAACCACCACCAGCGTCGCCTTGCGCACGCAGTTCGTCGCCGATGTCCACCGTTTCCCACGCCTTGAGCCGCCGCAAGCCTGTATTTTGCGCGTCTCTCTTTAACAGCGATTCCTCGATGACTAGCGCCTTGCGGTGCATCGCCAAGGACTCGGTGTGTTGCTTCCCGTAGTCGGAAAGTAAATCGCCGATCCGTTCATAGGCCAGCGCCAACACGCGCCCCACGCGTCTATCGCCGGGTTCCGCTGTCGCCAAAGACTCCAGCATGGACGCAGCCTTTTTGCAATCCTCCACGCCACTTTTCCAGTTCGCGCTATTGGCACGCTTCCAGCCATAGTCCAGATAAGCCAAGGCCAGGTTGCGGCGATCCTCGAGATTTTTCGGGTCAGCGGCCGACAATCGCTCAGCGATCGGCAGCAATTGACGCAGCTGGTCGAGCGAACCCGCGGGATCGCCAACTCCCGTAAACGCGTCACTGAGCTTGCCGTGGGAAGTGATCAACTCCCGCTGGGCAGCGATATTTGCCGGATCTGCCGCCACTACTGCTTCTCGAATTGCGAGCGATTTGCGATAACTCACAATTGATCCCGGGATGTCGCCCAGGTTCGACGATCGGAATCCGCCTTGCACGTCGCCGACTTTCTCATAAGCCGCGCCCAGCTCCCGCTGCAGCGACAGGTCACCCTTGGATTCTTTGGCCAGCGCATCCAGATATTGGAGTGCGCGATCGACGATCAACTTCCGCGCGGGCGTGGCTCCGGGCAGGGCCTGTATCGCATCGTGCACTTCAAAAAGCAACGAATTCGCCAGTTTCCGTACATCGTTGAAGCGCTGCTCGGCTTTCGCTCGCTCCCCGCGTGCGATGAGGGTTTCGTGTACGGTAACGGCCAGGCCAACCACCAGAGTCAGGAGTACGATGATCGCGGCCGCCACGCCGCCCTTGTGCCGGCTGACAAACTTGCTGGTCCGATACAAAAACGTATCCGGCCGCGCGATAACTGGCAGCCCTTCGAGATGACGCCGGATGTCCTCGGAGAATTGCTCCACCGAGGCATAGCGTCGCTCCGGCTCCTTGCGCAGCGCCTTGAGAACGATATTGTCCAAGTCGCCCCGCAGCCGCCGCTGCAACTTCTCGGGAATCTCGTCCCGTGTTTCACTTACAGTTTGCGCCGTCCTAGTATCCGCGCGCGTTATCGAGGCGCTCGGCTTTTCGGGCTCGGTCTCAATCACGGCCTGCACGATGTCGCGCGGCACCCGGCTGGCTCGACCGTAAGGCCGGCGCCCGGTCAGCAAACCATACAGCACGACGCCTAGGGAATATACATCGCTGGCGGTCGTGATCGGCTCCCCACGGACTTGTTCGGGACTGGCGTATTCGGGTGTCATCAGCCGCATCACCGTTACGGTTTGCTCAACGCCCGTTTCCTCCGGATCGAGAATTTTCGCGATCCCGAAATCCAGCAGCTTCGGCTCCCCGTCTTTCGTCACGAGAATATTGGCGGGTTTGATGTCGCGATGAATGACCAGACGTTGATGAGCATAGGCGACGGCTGAAGAAACGGTGCGGAAAAGCTTCAGGCGTTCGGACACCGCAAGCGTGCGCTGGTCGCAGTACTCATCAATCGGCCGACCTTCGATGTACTCCATCACAACGTAGGGCTGCCCATCTTCGGTCGCGCCACCGTCCAACAACCGTGCGATGTTGGCGTGATCGAGATTGGCCAAAATCTGGCGTTCGGCTCTGAAACGATGCACACGGAACTCGTCGCCCAGCCCACCGCGAACCACCTTGATTGCTACCTGCTTGCGGTACTGATCGTCGGCCCGGACTGCGCGGTAGACCGTACCCATGCCGCCGTGTCCGATCTCTTCGACGATCCGGTAAGGGCCAATCCGGGCGCCCGCCAACGAGATCGGCTCCGGGGGCTCGGCTAGAGTTGGCGAAGCCTCTACGGCATTGCCGGCCAGAAACCCCGTGCCCGCCTGCTCGTTGGCGGCGATCAGCGTTTCCACTTCCTGGCGCAGAATCATATTTCCAGCACAAGCTTCTTTCAGGTAAGCGGGTCGCCGGTCTGGAGCCAACTCCAGGGCTTGCTCGAGAATCTCGCGCACGCGCCGCCAATCCTCAGGCGTCACAGGATCCTCTGCTGATTTCGCGAAACAGCCAGGCTCGCGCCGAAGCCCATTCACGCTTCACGGTCGGCACGGACACGCCCAGAACTTCTGATGTCTCTTCGATCGACAGGCCACCGAAGAAGCGCAATTCCACCATCCGGCTCTGGCGGTCATCCAACTTGGCGAGGCTATCGAGGGCGTCATCGAGCGCTACGAGACTTAGCTCGCGGCGCTGCGGAGTTGCCAAAGCTTCCTCCAGAGCGAGCGTCAGAGCGCCTCCGCCCCGCTTGGCGTATCCATGTCGTCGCGCGTGGTCCACCAGAATTCGCCGCATCATCTGCGCCGCCACGCCGAAAAAGTGCGCCCGGTTCTGCCAGGTCACTTCCTTTTGGTTTATCAATCTCAGGTAGGCCTCGTGAACCAACGCGGTGGAAGAAAGCGTATGACTTTGCTTTTCCTGCTTGAGATAGTATCGGGCTACGCGCCGCAATTCCTCGTAGACGAGAGGCATCAAAGCATCCAACGCCTCTGGATCGCCCCTGCTCCATTGGACCAGCAACTTCGTCACATTCTGGGCAGAAGGCTCACTCAAGCGAGGAAATCCAGTGTTCGTTCCAGTATACCTCTCAACAAGTTGCAGACTTGAATTGTTATCATAGCGGCCAGGGCCGCGCGGGACTGATCCTTTCCGGCCTGGATTCTCGCGTATCTCTTTTGAAAGCCTTGCAGAGTAGAAACGTAGCTTCGATTACAACTCCTGAGGAGGAGAGCTTATGAAATCTGTACCTTGCCTTTTGAATATTAAACTTACTAGAAATTTAGCAACACTGACAGCAATGGCCGTCGTGGCTTTCATTTTGCCCGGCGCCGCTCTGGCGGATATTAACTCCAACGCGACCCTGTCGGTCGGCCAGAGCCTGAACTTGGACACGGGCGCAACTAACACCTCTGGTAGCGGAGACATCACATTCACCGGGACCAGCATCACCTACATAGGCGCTGCCAAGGGAGGGGTCATACCCGGGTTTACGGGAACCACGTCATTCGCCCAGCTGACCCAATCGCTTCTTCAGTCATTGGCCGCGCTCGCGTCAGCAGCGCCGATCCCCGCCAGCTCCCTTACTGCTGGAACAACTACCGGATCGATTATTGGTATAGGAACCAACGGCGGAAATGCCGCTAAGCTGCTAGTAACGGCCATCAGTTCAACCTCGATCAGTTTTCAATACACGACCTACGGAGCATCCAGCACGGGCGGTGGCGCTGGGAGTCCGACCGTCACGGGAGTCACGAACAACTACAGCTTCATTCCGTCAGGGTTCACTAACTCCGGCGTGACACCCAGTTCAATCATCACGATTTTTGGCACCAACATGGCCGCTCCTGTGACGGGTACCGTAACCCTACAATCTAGCGCCGGACCGGCTGGCATTCCGACTACCCTGAATGGAACCAGCGTCTCGGCAACGGTGGGCGGGACGAAAGTTACATTGGGGATTTACTACGCGACTCCAACACAGATCGCGGCGGTCCTCCCGGCGGCTACACCTACCGGAACCGGAACAATCACGGTGACCTACAACGGGACTCCCAGCAACGCTTTGTCGATTACCGTGGTAGCGAGCGCGTTCGGATTGGACACCTACTATGGGACTGGAAGCGGTCTGATCACAGCCACGGATGCCCGGACAGGGGCTCTGTTCAATTACACTAGCTCAGCGGCTCCCGGCGAGATCATCACGCTGTGGGGCACGGGACTTGGCGCCGACCCCGCCGACAGCGACACCGTCTTTAGCACGTCGCCGCACGCGGTGAATCAGGCCGCGGTGCAAGTATGGATCGGCGGGGTCCAGGCAGCAGTCGGCTACGCCGGATCCTCCGGATATCCCGGTCTGGATCAGATTAACGTCACCATCCCATCGGGTTTGTCGGGCTGCAATGTATCGATTGTGGTGGTCGTGAACGGCGTTGCTTCCAACTTCGCGACGGCTCCCATCACTCAGGGCAACGGCGTATGTAGCGATCCGGCATTTGGGATCACCGGGTCTCAATACAGCCAGTTGAGCGGGCAAACAAATGTAAAAAGCGGCTCAGTGTTCTTGGGCCAGTTCGTCAGTACGAGCTCGGGCGGTACACAGACCGAGAACTTTGCCTCGGCCGACTTTCAGAGCGTCACGGGCTCAGTGTACGGTTCGGCGAGCGGTATAGTATCGGTTGGCAGTTGCATCGTCACCGAGGTAGTTTCCGTCGGCGGCGGTAACCTGACGTCAACTGGTCTCGATCCAGGGACCGTTTCTCTCGCAGGACCCGGGGGAGCTAATTATCCTTTGATGTCCCTTGGGGTAGCGCCAGGATTCTTCAGTGCCTTGCTACCCGCTGGGGCGATCACTTCGTCCGGCGGAACCTATGTATTCAGCTGGACGGGCGGCAAGGATGTGAGTGCATCCACGGCGACTGTGACTCTTCCTAATCCGCTTTTGAACTGGACCAACGAGAGCACCGCATCCCCGGTCAACCGATCGGCGGGCGCCCAGGTTACCTGGACCGGCGGGGCCCCAGGGACGTACGTCTTCATCTCGGGATCCTCGAGCTCGAATGGAGTAACTGGCAGCTTCACTTGCTACGCCCCACAGAGCGCGCTGCAGTTCACCGTTCCCTCTTACGTTTTGGATACGCTGCCGGCTGGCACTGGCAGCTTGTCGGTGGAGAATATCACACAGTACACCAGGTTTACGGCCACGGGACTCGATTACGGCACTGCGTTCGGCTTTACCGGGTTCTCTACGAACGCCACTTACCAGTAAATTCAGACGGCGTAAGATTCCGATCGGATATGCGCGGGTCGGCAGAGGTCCTCACCGGCCCGCGCAGTTTTTTGATTCCTTCCCGCTTACTAACCTTGTTACAGATCGGGTCGGATTGGCAGGCGGCTTGCTCCTATCCTCCGCGGAGGAGCCATGCGACTACAATTACGTAAAACTTTCCTTTCGAGCGCCGCTGTGATGGTGTTCTTTGCCGTTACCGTCTTTGCCGCCAACCACCACAGCTTGAACGGGACCTGGAAACTGATTCCCGAGAAGAGCGATTTCGCCGGTGGAACCATGGTCCAATCCGCCAGTATTACGATCAACGACCGCGAGCACAACATTTCTATCTCGCGAAATTTCACGTCGGAAGGCGAAAACACCACAGCTTCGTTCACATTCGACACCGACGCCCGTGAAAACTCGACCATCCATCAAGGCTCCTCTTTCAAAAGCAAAGCCAAATGGGAAGGTAATGTCTTGAAGGTCACTACCACTCGGACCAATGGCGTTGAAATGGAGCGCTATAGCATGCAGCCGGATGGAACGCTGATGTTGGTGATGGACCGGCCGGACCATCGTACGCTCACGCTTTACTTCCAGCGCCAGTAGCCCGGCGAAAGTAGCAATGCTACACTGCGCGTATGCGCAGACTTCTGATCGTTCTCGCTCTGTCGACACTTGTTCTGTTCGGTGCCGACATTTCCGGAACATGGTCGGCGGCTGTCCGATTAGATGCGGGCAGCGGTACGGCTACTTTTGTCTTTAAACAGGCCGGTGACGCGTTGACCGGCACGTACTCAGGCACGCTTGGAACTGCCGAAGTGAAGGGAACGGTGAAAGGCAATCAAGTCGAGTGGTCGTTCGACAATGCCGACGCTGGCAAGATCAGCTATAAAGGCACACTGGAAGGCGCCACCATGAAGGGTATGGTAGAGTACGGGCAACTGGGCGCCGGGACGTTCACAGCCGAGAAAAAATAGCCCGCTCGGATCAAGAAACCATCGGCGTTCTTGAGTTACCGGCCGCAACCAAGCGCTACGATCGGCCGAGGGGCTGAAGGGTGAGCCCCATCGATAAAGTCATCTTTCTCGCCAGCGTAGTTCCATGGGTGGCCTATCCTTTTCGGTTGGGGCTTGCATGGGTTGACGGTGACGTTGCAGTTGGCTCTGCCTTGGATTTTGGCTGGCATCGTCGCATGTTGCCCGCCCGGGTCGTTTCTTTCGCGGAGATCGGCAGGCCTCAGAACGTTCTGTTCACGATTTCGACCGCCTTGCCGCTCAACTCGGAGAACGCATCGCGGCGATAGAAATAACCGCTAAGCCGCCTGCGGCGAAATCACGCACAGAGTGTTATCTTCAAAGCGCGTGAAATTCTGCATTTATGGCGCTGGTGCAATTGGGGGCTATCTCGCTGTTGAACTGGCAACTGCCGGGCACGACGTGTGCGTCATCGCGCGCTGCGATCATCTTAAGGCCATTCGAAAGCGCGGACTGATACTGCGAATCGCGGGACGCGAAAAAATCGCGCGAGTCGCTGCGGACGAGAACCCGCAGCGGTTTGGTTTTCAGGATGTCGTGATTTGTGCCCTTAAAGCGCATCAAGCAAACACTAGCGCGCCCGACTTCGCGCCGCTGCTCGGACCATCGACTTCGGTGCTTACGGCGATGAACGGAATTCCTTGGTGGTATTTCTACAAGAACGGAGGACGTTTCGAGGGGCACCACTTACAGTCCGTTGACCCGGCGGGGCGCCAATGGCAGTTCATCGGGCCACAGCGCGCGATCGGCTGCGTCGTCGAGCCCGCGTGTGAGGTCGCGGAACCCGGCGTTATTGTGCATCATCAGTTCAATCGGTTGATCATTGGAGAACCTGATGGCAGTCATTCCACCCGAGTGATGGCACTGAGCAGAGCACTCAATGAATCGGGCATAGACGCGCCGCTGCGTGACAATATTCGCTGGAACATCTGGTTGAAGCTATGGGGTAACGTCTGTTTCAATCCCATTAGTGCGCTCACGGGCGCTACGCTAGATCGTATTACCAGCGAACCCGGGCTGCTCTCGCTGTGTAGAGCGATGATGTTGGAGGCGAAGAGCGTGAACGAGGCGCTCGGAATCCAGATCCCTTTGGAGATGATGGATCGCAGGCTAGCGGCTGCGGGCTCGGTGGCAGGGCACAAGATGTCAATGTTGCAGGATTTGGAGCGGGGCCGAAGCTTGGAGATCGATGCATTGGTCACCGCCGTGCAGGAGATTGGACGGCTTACCGGTGTGCCGACTCCAATCATTGATGCGGTCTTGGCGCTGGTACAGGAACGCGGCCGAACCGCACATCTGTACGTGTAGGAAAACCTCGATGAGCATCTGTTATTCGCCAGCAAAACTCCGGCACTGGCACGACTCCGGTCCTGGTTAACACCACGGCGTTAACACCACGGAGAAAATCACTCCGCCGAAATTCTCCGTTCGCCTACTCGGATCTGTAACGGTCTCCGAGAGCCAAATTTTTCCCATCTGAGCGCCAACGCCGTTGACGCCATCGCCCCGCCTGCGCGACCGGTTTCCGTCAAATTGGCCCGGACGCTCCGTTTCTCCGGAGAGCCGCGCTCGCGGTTAGCGCGGTCGTCGTCTCGGTATACAGTTTTCGGCTCTCCGCCGGAATCTCGCGGGACACGCATTTTAGGCGGTCCGTACCATATGTACCGGTCGGTTCAGCCCGGTGACGCGGTGTGTCGGGTGCTACGCGCGGGCGCGCTGGGGAATCCCCTGGTAGACGGCGCAAATCCGCCCCCGGGATGGGGCCGCGGTGCGGCTCGTTTCATTCCGTACAAGTAGCCGTTGGAAATGACTACCAAGCACGGCCCGTTACAATGGTTTAACGATCGCCTGATCGTGTGCAATGGCTGACGACTGGAAACAGTGGGAAGGTCAGGTCATAGCTGACGCGTTTCCCTTGCGACAGTACTTAGGGGGCGACGAAGACCACGCCGTCTTCCTCACTGAGTACGGTCAACCTGCGCCACAGAAGGCCGCTATCAAAATCGTTCTAGGGCCGCCGGAAAGCACCGAGTCGCAACTTTCTCGTTGGCATCTGGCGTCCAAACTATCCCATCCCAATTTATTGCGGATCTTCAGCAAGGGCAGCGCGAAATCAGGCGAGACGCCGCTCATCTATCTGGTGATGGAATACGCCGACGAAAGTCTGGCGCAAGTGATTCCAGTACGGCCGCTCACTACGGATGAGGCCCGCCAGATGATGGAGCCTGCGCTCAGCGTGCTGGCGTATCTTCACGGTGAAGGGTTCCTGCACGGTCACTTGAAGCCTGGGAACATACTGGCGATTGGGGAGTGTCTGAAGATCTCGAGCGCGGACCTGTGTCGCGTTGGGGAATGCCCGCCTTCAACCCGTGATGCTTATACTCCGCCTCAGAAAACCGCATCGCCGGCCGGCGACGTCTGGTCGCTGGGCATGACTTTGGTGGAAGCTCTGACCCAGCATCCACCCGTCCGCAGCGGAACACACGGCGTAGCCGAATTCAACCAGCCGATCGTTCCTGATACACTCCCGCAGCCTTTTCTCGATATCGCTCGTGAATGTCTTCGAATTGACCCCAAGGCCCGGCCCACTGTCGCCGACATTTCCGCACGCTTGCAACCGGCTAAGAGTCTGGCCAAGCGCCCGGCGCTCAAGTGGGCCTACGTGCTAGCCGCCGTTGGGTTGGTGGTGACAGCAGTCGTCATCGCACCCCGGTTAATCGACCGCCACGAGCCCGTCGCTTCGAACGACCCCGCGCAGATTCAACCGACTGCGCCGATTGAGCCCGCTCAGCCCGCGCCGATTGAGCCCGCTCAGCCCGCGCCGAAAGTGCCAGAGCCTTCTCCTCCAGCGACTGTTCAAAACGAGATTATTCAGCGCGTTTTGCCGGAAGTACCCTCCGAAGCCCGGCGAACGATCCGGGGCCGAGTGAAGGTCAGCGTACGTATTCGTGTTGACCCATCCGGCCAAGTGACCGAAGCGAAGTTGGACTCCGCTGGACCGAGCAAATACTTCGCCCAACTGGCTCTCCAAGCCGCGCGGCGTTGGAAATTCGAGCCTGCGCCCGGCGTCGATCCAGGCCAGCTCCGCGAGTGGGTTTTGCGCTTTGAATTTCAACGAACGGGCACGAAAGTTGCGCCCGTTCGAAAAGGGACTTAGTCTACGGATTCGGCCCTACAGGAAAATTGGTTGGCAGACCCGCCGTAATGGCTGTGGCCGTCGCGTCGCATGTCGGATGGCCGAATCCGGTCTGATTCGCTGGCGGCTGATTCAGATCATAATCATGTTGTCGGTATTCATAGCCCCTACTCCAGCCGGCACGTCGTCGAAGTTCAGCGCGTGGCGCGTCTTCCAGGCGACGATATGGTCGGTACAAGATGTGTCGCCGCTGACGCCCAGAGCTCCCACCAAGACTCCAGTTTTGTTGTAGAGTGCCAGCCCACCGCCGAAAACGTTGATGCCGCCGATCTTGCGCCCAACCATCGGATCGTTCGCCTGGCCGTAGTTGGCGGCATTTCCATCGTAAGCAGCATCGGTCGACACCGGATTACTCTCTTGCAAGCCCGAACAACGTGCCACCGGGCTGGACCGCCGCGTAAAGATTGGCGGTGGACAGCGCGAATCCTGGCAGGCTAAAGGCATTGGCGGTGTTGGCCTTCTGCGCGGAAATGACCCGGCTGCCAGGCCACTGCGACTGCCGATCGGCGCCCGTGAAAACTATCGCGCAAACTATGCCATCGCGATCGATGATGGTTCCCCACATGTTGAAACCTAAGCCGCCGTTGACGCTTTTGGGTGCCGGAGCAACACTTTTCAAAGCAGCCTTCAGGTCGCTGTAACTTGGCAGCTCGTTGCACGCGTTTGAATTGTTACCTTCGCCTTTTCCGCCATTATCGCTGGCCAGCAAGACTCCGGCAGCTAGCGAACCGCCACGACGGCGAGGCGCCCCATCAGTAGGATTGGTTTTCTCATACAGCCTCCTTTGCCAGGTTTTTTTTAGTCGCCTGGCCCAAACTTTCCAGTAGTTGTTCAGTGATGCGCGCAATGTCCTGGACCGCCGCATCAAACGCGGCCTGGTTGGCCTTGGATGGTTTATGAAAGCCGCTCACCTTGCGCACGAATTGCAAAGCGGCAGCCGAAATCTCTTCCGAAGTCACCAGAGCGTCGTTGCGGCGTAGAACTTTAATGCTGCGGCACATAGATTGTGGCATTATCCTACAATTGCGATGACTTCCGATACCGCGGAATTTTCATCGCTATATCAATCATTTCCACGAACTCAACCTCGTGGCCGTCCGCTAACGGCGCTAAGCTCAAGCCGAGCAGTTATGTCAGATCGTTCCCATAGAATCGACCAAACCCAGGCGCTGCTCTATCATGCCCGCGCCGCAACGCCCTTTTGTTCGGAAGACGGTGAACCCTGTGCCAGCATCCCATCGACGGTCGACTCACGCCGCGTGCTGGCGCTTCGCTCCGACTCGTTCCGCGACTGGCTTACTGCCAACTTCTACAACGAGTACGAGACCGCGCCTTCGGCCACCGCTTTCCGCGCTGCGTTGCGTATGCTGGAAGCACGAGCACGATACGGAGAGGAGCCGGCTCAAAAGGTCGATGGCCGGCTGAGCTTTGAAGGCAACCCGTTCATGCCTTCGCGAATCATTCTCGATCTGGCCAATTCCGCCGGCGAACTCCTCGATATTTCGCCCCAAGGCTGGCAGATCACGGGCAATTTGCGTCATCCTTTCCATCAATCGCCGACAGCTCTTCCACTGCCGTACCCGGATTCATCGCCATCGCAACCGATGGAAAAGTTTACCGAGATTTTTCGCCTTACCGCGGCCAATCGGACCCGCGCCCTCGCCTGGCTGGCAGCCGCTCTCCGCCCCACCGGGCCCTATCCGGTGCTGGTGCTCCGTGGCCCCGCCGCTGGCGGAAAATCTGTCCTCGCTCGCGCTCTGCGCGCGCTCATCGATCCCTCCACCGTGCCGCTGCGGCGCCTGCCCACTCGCGATCGTGAGCTTCTTCAACTGGCGCGCCAAAACTGGATACTGGTCTTCGATCAGGTGTATCGCGTGCCATCCAAAATGTCGGAAGCGCTGTGCGCGCTCTCATCCGGCGATGCTCCGGAAACTGTGCGCTCCGCGCGGCCTCTGATCCTGATTACACCGACCGGCGAAACGCGCACTTCCTGGAATCCGTCTCGAAGTCTTTCCAATCGCACCTTGACCATTGATCTACCACCCCTCGCTGTGTTGCGCCCGGAAGCTTCGCTGTGGGAGCAATTCGACGCTCTGCGGCCTGGCATACTGGGCACGCTGGCTACTGGAGTCGCGCATGCTCTCGGCCACATCCGTGAGGTCGATCTTGGCAACGTAGCCCGCTTTCCCGATTGCGCCGCCTGGGCCGTCGCGGCAGCTCCAGCGCTCGGCTTGGACCGAGCCGCGATCGTCAATGCTTTTGGCGACACCATGTCTATGTGGGCCGGCTCCGATCCGCTCCACGAGGCAATCCATGTGTTCCTTCGCGATCGTGGCGCTTGGACCGGCAGCGCCACCGAACTGCTCAGCCAGCTTCGCAAGATCGCACCGCTGGCCGCGCTTCCGGCCACGCCCAAAGGGCTCTCGCAGACCCTTCCACGGGTCGTCGGCCTTTTGGTAACGCGAAGGCGCAATGCGCGCGGCGATCGCGTGCTCAGCATTCACTCAGCTTCCGGTATTTCAGCCAATACCGCCCGAAATTAGCGGCACACTGGCAATTCTCCCAGGTGCCTGAGTGGGCGTTAAGTTGCACTCTAGCAACGTGTGACCGACTTTTGGAGCAGGTTACACGAGCGTTAGAGAGGAGAGACTATGTCGCTGATACTTTTTATCATCCTGATCGTACTGCTTTTGGGGGCCCTTCCTACGTGGCCTTACAGCAGAGGTTGGGGTTACTATCCGAGTGGTGGTCTGGGACTAGTGGTCCTGATCCTGATCATTCTGCTTTTGATGGGCCGCATCTGAAGGCAAAATCTTCAAACTGCGGGAGGATTTGCCTTCGCCACTACTGATCTTTGTGTTCTGATGCGGCCACGGTTGGCGCCGGCTCTGCTGGTTTGTCTTCCGTCGGCCGCAATTTACGTAGGATGTCAGCGACGTAGTTGAGCGTTTCCACAATCGGTGGAATGCCGCCTTCCTGATCCACGCGTCCCGATCCCGCGTTGTATGCGCTCAAGGCCAAGCCGAGATCGTCGTCGTATTTTGTCAACAGCAGCTTGAGCATCTTGGCTCCGGCATCGATATTCTGTTGCGGATCGAATGGGTCTTGCACATTGAACTGTTCGGCCGTCGCCGGCATTAGCTGCATCAGGCCCTCCGCACCCCGGAACGAGACTGCGCAAGGGCGGGCAGCTGACTCTTCTTCGACTACAGCTTTAATCAAATCAAAACTTACTTTTTCCTTTTGCGCGGCGCTTGTAATAATGCCGTTAAGCTTATCTGGGGGCAGGGGATCGCATTCGGCCAGTAGTCCTAAGCCGAGCGGCGGAGCATCGGTGAAGAAGGATGACCCGGCCGCGCTTGCCGCAGCCATTCTTGCAGCGGCGACTACCTGAGCCCGAACGGACGCTCGCTGCTGAGCCAACGAAGGCGCCATGGCCGCGTGCACGCCGGCCTCGAAATTCGCGCTCGTCTGCGCGTAAGCGCTTACGACGCACACTAACGCAAGCTCGAATTTCATGACCTACACTGCGATTGAGCCCGCGGGCCGATTGGTTGGATTGTACGACTGCGAGCCGTTGGTGAGGCCAGGAGCAGCCGCTACGGGACTCTGGAAAGCGGACGGAACCCAGGTGTAGCCCATGTCCTGCCGCAGGGTTGCGACTTTGGAAGGGTCCCAACCCCAGACCATGATCGGCGTGTCAATCTGATAGCCGGAAGCAGCCAGTTGCGCGGCTGCCATTGCGCGCTGGGCTGGATCGTCGATCTTTTGCAAAGCTTGCACGGCAGGCGGCTGGCTGGCCCAATAGGACGCGTCGAAGGATAGCACGGGATCTTTCGAGGCCAGCGTACCATCGCTCGATTGGGCCAGCGCCGGCGTAGCACTCGCAGTTTCTGCGGCAGCGGTGAACGGCGTTTGTGCGCTGCCAGTCACGATCGGTGCAATGCTCAAATTGACGTTATTGGGATTGATGCCGAACTGCTCCAGCGTGCTGGTGAGGGCCGCTGAAAGCTGGCTGTGAAAGCTGCTGCCGTCAGCTTGGCCGGCCGCATTGAACAGCATAGGCTGGTTGGCCGTGTTGATTGAAAATGGCGAAACGCCGTTGAGTTGGATCATGATTATTTACTCCTGATGTAGATTTGCAATCGATTTCCTAAGTTCACGAAATTGTCTTGGCGCCCATCAGCTTGTAGATGTAAGCGAGAATCTCGGCCACCGCGCGATAGAGATGCGGCGGGATTTGCTGCCCCACGTCGACGGATTTGTACAAAGCTTGCGCCAGCGGCGGATTCTCGATTAACGGAACCTGATGTTCCATCGCCAGCGCGCGAATGCGCAGGGCCAGGTAATTCCTGCCTTTGGCTACCACCACCGGCGCGGACATCATTTCGTGCTGATAGCGGATTGCGACTGCGTAATGAGTGGGATTCACAACCACGGCGGTGGCAGTCTTGATATCCTCCATCATCCTGCGGCGGCGGGCGTCGCGCTGCAGGCGCCGGATGCGCATCTTGATTTGCGGGTTGCCTTCGGTGTCTTTCAGTTCGTCGCGAACTTCCTGCTTGCTCATCTTCATCTGCTGATTGAAGCGGCGCTGCTGGCGGAACATATCGATCATTCCGAAGAGAAGAAAGAAGGCCACCCCTTTCCAAAGCAAATTGAAACAGAGCGTGCGCATGGTTCCGAGCCCAACTTGCAGGCTGGCTAGCGGCAGCGCCAGCAAAAGGCTGGCATTCTGCACGACGATCCAGTAAAGCAGAACGCCGAATACAAGCACCAGCGCCACCGCTTGAACGGCCGAGGAGAAGCCCTTCTGCGGCGCCGATTTGAGTTTGGAAATGGGGTTGAAGTTTACAGGTTTTGGCGCCAGCCGCTGGAGGCTGAAGGAAAAACGCGTCGAAACAAGTTGGAACACCACGCCCGTAGCCACCAGGATCGAGCTCCCGGCTATCAATGGAAATATGGTTTGCGCGAACGCCTGATGAACCACCTCCAACAGCGTGTCGTTGCCCTGATCGGTACGGAACGCCTGTTGCAGAACCGCGCCCGCGGCGTCTTTGAATCCGGCGAACAACTTCGGACCCATCTCGCCGAGCAACACGACAAACACCGTAAACTGCAGGCCGCTGACGAAGTCCTTCGACGACGGAAACTGGCCCTCGCGACGGGCTTTGATTAGTTTCCGTGGTGAGGGTTTCTCTGTTCGGTCGCTGTTGCTCGGCATATAGGATCGGGGATACGGTCAAAATCCAAGAACCTTGGCAAGAGCGCCGAAAGCGACGCCAGCGGACTGCTGGTAGATCTTGGGGACCAGCAGAATCAGAAAGCTCAAAGCGGCTAAAGATGCCACCATTTTGATCGGGAACGCGAGCGCGACCAATTGCAGTTGGGAATTGAGCCGCCCAAGAAGCCCGATCGAAAGATCAATCAGGAACATCAATGTCATCACTGGAAGCACCAGCCGCAGGCCGGTGGAGAAAGCGCTGGAGCCGAGCATCGCCAATGTCTCGACCGCTGAGCGCGAAAGGACCAGCGATCCAGGCGGATGAGTTTGGAGGCTGCGGGCTAAGATCGACAGCAGTTGGCGGTCGAGTCCGAGAGCGAAAAAAAGCAGGCCCGCGGTAAGCTGCGCGACCATGATGAGTACGGTGGAGTCGGCTTCGGTGTTAGGATCGACCAGGGCAGCATAAGAGAAGCCGGCCTGGGTGCTGATGGCCTGCGCAGCCACGTAGACGCCTTCGATGATGAATGCTACGGCCAGCCCGGCGGCCAGACCGATGGCTGCTTCCACAAAGATCCAACCACTGACTTGCACGATCGTGGCTGGAATAGGCTCCACTTTGGGCCACAGCGGGAACAGCGCAAAAGTCAAAGCCAGCGCGAGTACGATCTTGGCGGCGCTGGGTCCGGCCTTGAATGTCGGCAGCGGAATAAGAATAAAGACTCCGGAAACTCGCGCCAGCACTAGCAGAAATCCGTAGAGCAGCGAGACCGATAGCCCCGGGTTAGCGTGCATAACGCGAAAGATCGCCCAGCAGAGCGATCGAATAAGCCGAGATCTGTTTCAGCATCCAAGGCATCAGGAGCAGAAAGCCGAATAAGAAGGCGGCCAATCGTGGGATGGTACTGAACGCCGCGTCCTGCATCGAGGTCGCGATCTGGATGATGTTGACCACGATCCCCACCGCGAATCCGATCAACAACAAAGGAGCGCAGAGCACAACTGTGGTCCAGAAGGCTTGGCTGATGAGATGTACGGCAAAATCGGGACTCATGGGCTCCTCAATAAAAGCTCTTCATCAACGAACCGATCACCAGGTTCCAGCCGTCTACCAGAACGAACAGAAGGATCTTGAATGGCGCTGAAATCATAACCGGCGGCAACTGGATCATACCGATGGAAAGCGTGACCGAAGCCACTACCAGATCGATAATCAGGAACGGCAAGAACAAAACCGCGCCGATCTGGAAGCCGGCTTTCATTTCCGAAAGAATGTAAGCCGGGACCAGGACGCTGAGCTCGAGATCGCCGGGCGTTCGGGGCGCTGCCGCCTTTGAGATCTCCAGACAAGTCTTGATATCTTTTTCGCGCGCGAAACGCAGCAGAAAAGCTTTCAGAGGTTTGGAGCCCTCGTCGAACCCTTGCTGCCAGGCGAGCTGTCCCTTCTCCACCGGCTCCCAGCCGCGATGATAGATATCCATCACCACAGGCTGCATGATCAGGAATGCTAGAAATAGTGCGAGACCGATGGTCACCTGGTTGGATGGCGTGGTCTGAGTGCCGAGCGCTTGGCGCAGGAAATGCAAAACGATGATGATCCTGAGAAACGGGCTGACCGACATGACCACCGCCGGAAGCAGCGTCAGCATCGTAAGCATTATGACGATCTGCATGGGCGTGCTAAGGTTTACGCCGCCCTTTGCGGTAGTCGCGCCGAACACCGGAATCACGGGATCGGCGGGTGCGGCCCATGCGGACCCGGCCGCCAATAGCAAGAGCAGGATTGCAACGATTCGGATCATTGGGCGAGGCGAGCCAGATCCTGGCCGAATGAGGGAGCTTGTTCTTTGGTGGCGGGCTCAAGGAGAAGCGTGCAGCCGGACGGCGCAGTGCCGATCAGCAGCACCTTGTCGGAGACTCGCACCAGGTGCAGGGCATGCTGAGGCGTGAGCGGAATCCGTTCCAGCACTTCAACGCGACGGCCGTTGCCGCCACGCCGCGGGCCGAGGTTTAACGACGCCAACCCCCGGCGTTTGAGAAACCAAAGCAGCAATCCCAAGAGCGCGAAGACTGCCAGCACCATCGCGACTTGTTCAGCTAATTCCATTGCCGCCCGAAGATGCTTTGCTGTTATCGCTGAGCCGGGTAATGCGAATGGATAACGAATCATCCACTATTACAATGTCGCCCGCCGCCAGATCGACGCCGCCCACCTGCAGCGCGACGGGAGCGCCGGCGGGGTGATCGGTTCGCAGTACGGCCCCTTCGCGAAGCTCGAAGATTTCGCCGATGGTCATGACCAGGCTGCCCAGCTCGACCTCGGCCGGGAACGGCAAATCTTCGAAGCGCTGTAATGCCTGGGAGGCGTTCATCGGTTAGTGTATGAGAGAAATCAGGTCCTGGACGATTTGGTCAGTGGTTGAAATAACCCGGGAATTTGCCTGGTAGGCGCGTTGGTAAACGATCAAATTCGTGAACTCTTTGGCGATATCTACCGTGGAAGCCTCCAGCGCTCCGCCTTCAATGGATCCACGCGAACCCGTTGCGGGGGTTCCCACCACCGGTGTGGCGGTACTGGCGCTCACCTGGAAATTGTTGTTGCCGACGGAGACCAACGACTCGGGGTTGCTGATTCCGGCCAGCGCTACTTGCGCGAGCACTAATGAGGATCCATTGGAATAATGGGCGAGCACTTGACCATTGTTATCGAGGCCGACTTGAGTCAATTGGGCGGCCGCGACTCCGTCCTGGGTGCTGCCCGACAGCGCCGACGCGGAGGAAAACTGCGTCAGAGTGGACGCGCCGTTAGCGCCGTAGAGACTCCAGTTGAGATTGAGATCCGCCGCTCCATCTGCCAGGCCGGTGATCGCGACTGCCACAGGACTTCCGGCGGCGGGAGACGTAAGCTGTCCCTGCGCGTTGAACGTGAGGTTACCTTTGGCGACCGAGGAAGGCGTTCCGGCTTTTCCCGAGGCCAGGTCTTGACCCGGAATGGTAACGTTGTAGCTCCACGCGTTGGGGCCAGTCTTGGTAAAGTCCACCGTCAGCGTGTGCGTGGCGCCGAGAGAATCGACCACCTGGATGGGGGACGAAAAGCTGCCGGTGGTGGGATCTCCGACTACGCCATTCGAGTTCAAATTCAGGTTGAGCGCGAATTGAGTGGATGCCGAGGGGTTCACCAGAGCGTTGCTGGGCACGACAATATTTCCGATCGGCCCGGTGGTGTTCAAGACCCCATTGGTCGCGCTCCAACCTTGCACATTCTCCCCGGTGGCGGTTTGCAAGGTGCCATTGGCGGACAGTTGAAAATTGCCGGCCCGAGTGTACTCGGTCGAACCCGCGCTATTTTGGACGACGAAAAACCCGTTGCCCTGAATCGCGGCGTCGAACGCACCCGAGGTCAGCTGAAGGGACCCCTGCAGGAACTGGCGCTCCGTGAGGGGCGGCGAAACGCCTTCGCCGACCTGCGAGGTACCTTGTCCGATTTCTTGCGCGATGAGGTCCGTGAACTGCGTTGAGACATCCTTGAAACCAACGGTGTTCAGATTGGCCAAGTTGTTTCCTACAACGTTCAGAGCGGTTGTGGCCGCGTTGAGTCCGGTTAAAGCGATTGAAAAGGCTCCCATTATTTTTCTCCGTTTTATTGCAGTATTGAATTATTAGTAATGATCGACGCCGGCGTCGGGCTGGTCGTGGTTGCCGCCGGCAGCGTTATAGGTGTTGTCGGTGTCGCTGGCGTTGCCGGCGTGGACGTTGGAGTCGACGCGTCTGTGACCAAGGTCGAGACCCCCTGATTGATGCCGAGTAGTTGCTCGAGTTGGCTGAATGACACCAGTTGACCCACGAATTGCGTGCTGTCAGTAGGATTCATTGGATCCTGATTCTGGACCTGTGCCATGAGCAACTGCAGGAACGTGGTCTCGTTGGTGAGCGAGCCAGGCGCATTGGGGTTCGTGATGCTGGATGACGAATTGGACGGCGTGGGCGTAGTAGCCGGCGCCCCTGGATTCGCGGCAATGGCGGGGGTGTTTAATACTTGCATTAACTCTTACCTCCTGGTGCGCCCGGGGTACCGGACGTTTCTAGATCAAGCTGATCGCGCCAACGGTCGGGATTGGCGCGCCGGTCGCGCTGGTTCGGGCGGCCGTCTGGCGTGAACTGGTGTTGGTGGCCGGAAGCGTCACGGCCGCTCTGTCGCGAATCGTGTTGGTTGTCCGCGTTGGCTGCCAAAACCGCGGGTTTTACCATTTCTGTCTTGTAGCCCTGGCCGGTGAGCTGTGAAGCCAGGTCGCTAAGATTGGAGCGTAGCGAGCTTCTCAGATCGGCGTCGGCGGCGTGCACGGTAACGTTGATAGTGCCCATCCGGTCCACTACGCGCACCGAAGCAGTGGACTGGTTCTGCCCGGCCAACTGCAGCATGATTTCCGTGCTCGCGGGCGGCTTAGGCATCTCCGGCAAAGCCGGCTGAATGTCCTGAATAGCGAGGCTGCGCGCTGGTGCCGCCGGAGTGGACTCGGCGTGTTGGGGCGGGGAAGCGGGCTGCCGAAGATCAAGCACGGAAGCGGGAGATATCTCGCGGACCGGTAGCACCGTCTCCGGGGCGTTAGTTTTTTTGGAGTCGGCCGTCGGATACGGGTCCTTACCGGATGGCGCCGCTGCGGTTGGCTCGGCAGCGGTCCGGGTTTGTTCGCTTGTCTGCGACCGGCTCGGCGGAAGAGTTGATATTCGTGTTGCTTGCACCGGCGCAGGTGGCGACTCGGGTTGAGTTAGCCGAGCTGAAAAGGCCAGCTTTTCGTCCGCTGGAGCTATAGCAAGAGGAGCGACCGGACCGGCCTTTGGAAGCGGCAGGTTCAAACCAGGGGGAGCGGCGGAGCTAGCGTCGTTAGCGCCGGACTGCATAAAAGACTGGGACTGATTCTCGGCCGGACTGGGTGCTTCATCTGAAACCGGCAGCGATTCGACCTCGTGCCCTGGCAATGGGATCGAAGGAATCGAAAACGTCAGAGGGTTTTTCTGAACAACCATCAGGTTCGGCATAGGAGTTGCCGTCACGTCTACCTTGTCGTTGCCGTCGCTGGTCTTCTTGGATTTCGTGACGGTCGACGCAGTGGCTTTCTGCTTCGGTGCTGCATCACTCTGCGACTGGTCTTCACTAGGAACGCTCTGATAGACATCTTTGAAACTTTCGCGCCGGCCCGATTGCGTACTGCCCGTAGTGCTCGGAGGAGAGGCTGGGACTGATTGCGCAACCGGACCAGAAGGCGCGAGAGCAGTAAGCATTACGGCGGCACTAATGCAGGTTCGCGGCCACAAAAACGAGGCAAGGTTTTCAGCGGCTTAGATTGCGGAATCGTCGAGAAATCGCCGACCGGCGACTTAGTCTCGACGAAATTCGAAGGCCTGTCAGTAGTGGTCATATCGCAAAAGTGAATGCAACTTATAAACTTTCTTTGGACGACTTACTTTGGCCGCGCACTTGCAAACGCAATGGTCACTCTATGGATCAGATCAGCGTTATAGCCGCAAGTTCCATGCGGGCCAGTCTACAGTCGCTGGATCTGCTGGCAAACAACATCGCCAACAGCTCTACCAGCGGATACAAGGGCGATGGCGAGTTCCATTCGCTGTACACCTCCGAAGCAGCCATCGGAGACGAAACGACCCCCGCTGCCACACTGCCCACGGTGGAGCGGCAATGGACGGATTTCGGGCAAGGTCTGCTGGAGCCTACCAATAACCCGCTGGACTTCGGCCTCTCAGGTAAGGGGTTTTTCGTCGTCAACGGCCCCTCGGGTCCGCTTTATACGCGCAACGGGAGTTTTCACATTTCGAAAAAGGGCACTCTGGTGACCGGCGACGGCTACACGCTGCTGGATCAAAATGGACAACCGATCGAGGCCGAATTCACCGCGCCACTCGATGTAGCACAGGATGGCAGCATTCACCAGCACGGGCAGCTCCTGGGACAGTTCAAGCTGGTCAACTTCAATGACCCGTCGGTTCTGACCAAGCAAGCCAACACATATTTCAAGAATCCCACTGACCAGAAACCCGTGGACGCTACGGATATCGAGGTCCATCAGGGAAAAATTGAAGAGGCCAATATCAGTCCCGCCAAAGGGGCGGTACGGCTGGTAAGCGTCACGCGGCAGTTCGAAATGATGCAAAAGGCACTGTCGCTTTCCAGTGACATGAATCGTCAGGCCATCGAGGAAGTAGCCAAGGTTTAGTAACCGAGGGTTGGACCGAGACCGAGGATTGGTACGAGACCGAGGATTGGTATACGAGATAGAGGAGATAGAAAATGATTCGAGCTCTTTTTAGCGCAGCCAGCGGAATGAACGCGGAGCAGTTGAACGTGGATAACATCGCCAATAACATCGCCAATGCGAACACCACGGGCTTCAAGTCGCGGCGCGCGCAGTTTCAAGATTTGCTTTACCAGAACCTGATCCAGCCGGGTGCCGCCGCCAGCCAACAAACCACGGTTCCTACCGGCCTCCAATTAGGATTGGGCACTAAGGCCGTCTCCAACGAGGTCGTGTTCTCGCAAGGCGATTTCTCGGAAACGAACAATCCACTGGACCTGGTCATTCAAGGCCAGGGCTTCTTCCAGATCCAGCGAGCCACGGGCGACCTGGCGTATACCCGGTCCGGGAATTTTCATTTGGACCGGAATGGCCAAGTTGTAGATGCGGCCGGTGACTTACTCAATCCGCCGATTACGATTCCGCAAAATGCGACGTCACTTACGATCGCCCCCGACGGAACAGTCAGTTATTCGCAGGTTGGACAAACAGCGTCGCAGCAGGCGGGCCAGATTCAGCTCGCTACTTTTGCCAATCCTTCCGGTTTGAATAGCATCGGAAGCAATCTCTTTCAGCCGACAGACGCGTCCGGCGACCCGGTGATTGGCCTTCCTGGCGGCCAGGAAGGCATTGGTCAGTTGTTGCAAGGCTATACCGAGCAGTCGAACGTGAGCGTCGTGAATGAGTTCATCAACCTGATCGTCAGCCAACGAGCCTATGAGGCCAACTCCAAAGTAGTCAAGGCCGCAGACGACATGTACCAGCAAGTCAACAATCTCAAGCAATGATCCCCTGGTTTGTCTTAGTAACAATGATGGGTCATCCCGCATGTCAGATTGTAAGTGGCGAGCAGATATTCGGCGCCGACCTAGCCAACGCTTTGCCCGTGTTCGCGGCTATGCCCCGGGACACGGTTATCGGTTATTCCCCGGCTCCAGGCGCACGCCGGTTTTTCCAAATCGCCGAGTTGAAACGCATTGGGGCCTCATATGGCATCCCGGTTCCCAACGACTCGCGGGCGTGCTTCGAATGGAAATTGCGGCGCCTCACCGAAGACGCCGTGCGAAGCGCGATTCGTGAAGGTCTCAAAAATCCCGAAGCGCGCGTGGAGGTTCTCGCGATGAGCAACGCGCCGGCGCCCGAGGGCACGCTGGTTTTTCCACCCAGCGGGTTAACGGCAGCCACCAACACCGATCCATCGACAGCCGTGACTTGGAAAGGCTATATCCTCTATCAATCCCCACGGAGATTCTTCGTTTGGGCGCGCGTGAGGATGGCGGCGACAATGACGCGCGTAATCACAGTAAAGGGCTTGGCCGCTGGCAAACCAGTAGAAAAAGACCAGGTGCGAATCGAGACCTTTGAAGACTTCCCGCTGCGGAACGACACTGCCCGTACTTTGGAAGAGGTGATCGGACGGATGTCGCTACGGCCCATTCGCGCGGGACTGCCGATTCGGCGGTCGGACCTCGCGGAAGCGTTTCAGGTGGAAAGAGGAGACATGGTGGACGTTACGGTGGTATCGGGAGCGGCCCAATTGGAACTACAAGCCGTGGCGGAAGCGTCGGGGAGACAGGGCGATGTGATTTGCTTGCGTAATCCGGGCACTGGAAAGCTGTTTCGCGCGCGTATCGAGGCTAAGGGACGGGCCCTCGTGATGGTTGGCGCAGCCGGCCTGCTGGCGAGGGTGCAATGAAGACGCGTCTCTTGATCGTTCTGTTGCTACAAATATCGGCGTCGGCCGGCATATTCAGCAAAAAGAAAAAGCCGGAAGCAGAGACTCCTTCTCCGCTGAAGCAATACATCACCGAGGCGAACAAGAACAATAGCGCGTCGCAGGCGGCGCGAGCACCGGGCGCCATTTGGTCGTCCAACGCCATCTACACCAATTTGGGATTGGATCTGAGAGCAAGTCGCGTCGACGACCTGGTTACCATTGTCGTTATCGAAAAGGCCTCGGCCGTCGCCACCGGCGATGTAAAGACCCAGAGGACGTCTGGCGTCCAAAGTTCGATCACAGCGGCCGGGGGCATAACCAAAGCCACCGGTCCATTGGCAAATCTGGCGAAGGCCAACACCGCTACACAATTGCAAGGCACGGGCGAAACCAGCCGCGGAACCACATTGACGGCCACGGTGAGCGCGCGCGTGGTCAACGTGCTACCCAACGGCTACCTGGTGGTGGAGGGAATCAAGCGCGTGCAAGTGAATGCCGAAAACCAGGTGATCACGATCCGCGGAGTGGTGCGGCCCGTCGATATAGACACCACCAACTCCATCCCTTCCGACCGTGTCGCGCAGATGGAACTGCTGGTGAACGGCAAGGGTGTGATTGGAGATTCGGTCCACAGGCCCTTCATCCTGTACCGCCTGCTTTTGGGTTTGTTGCCCTTCTAGCCATGTGGATTCGATCCAAACAAGTTTTATCGATTCTTGTAGCGGTGCTGCCGGCGCTGGCCGGAACGCGTGAAGTTCGGCTGAAGGAACTTGTGTCGCTGGAGGGAGTGCGGGACAACCAACTAGTGGGCTATGGCCTGGTGGTGGGCCTCAATGGCACCGGCGACAAGCGCCAGACTTTATTCACCGCGCAAAGCCTCACTAATATCCTGCAACAGATGGGTGTAACGGTCCAGCCTTTGCAGATCCTAATTCGTAACACCGCCGCTGCGTTGGTCACCGCGACCCTGCCACCTTTTGCACAGCCTGGATCGCACATTGACGCGACAGTGGCCGCCATCGGCGACGCATCCAACCTTCAAGGCGGTCTTCTAATAATGACCAGCTTGCGGGGCATCGACGGGCAAGTGTATTCCGTTGCGCAAGGCCCAGTGGTAACCGGCGGGTTCGTGGTTGGCGCTGCAGGTACCAGCCAGACGGTCAATCATCCCACCGTCGGACGCATACCGGCCGGCGCCAGCATCGAACGTCTGGCGCCTTCAGCGGCGCCCGCCAATCAGGTCAAGCTGCAACTGCATGATGCCGACTTCACCACCGCTGTGAGAATCGCTGAAGCCGTGAATCATCACTTCTCAGCCTCGCCGTCCATCGCTCATGCCGACAACTCCGGGTTGGTGAGCATTGCGGTTCCGCCGGCCTTCTCATCACGGGGCGCCGAATTCGTGGCTGAGCTGGAAAGCCTGACCGTCGAAACAGACCGGCCGGCCAAGGTAGTCATCAACGAGCGGACCGGAACGATCGTGATGGGCAAGGAGGTCCGCGTTTCACCGGTCGCCATTATGCACGGCAGTCTCACCGTGGAAATTCAGACCGCTTTCAACGTTTCGCAACCCAACCCGCTGTCGACAGGCACTACCGAGGTTGTTCCTCAAGTGAATGTGGGGGCCAAGGAACAGAAGGCGCGCAATGTCGTCCTCAAAGAGGGCGCGACGGTGGAGGAGCTGGTGCGCGCGCTCAGTTCTATCGGATCGACGGCGCGCGACATCATCGCGATCCTGCAGGCGCTGCGGAGCGCGGGAGCATTGGAATCGGAAATTGAGGTGATCTAGGGTGCGCTACGACATATGAATATTGAACCTACGCACTCCCCTTCCACTCTTCCTCAACGGACGGCAGCCACATCCAACCCATCCGGCGCTAGCTTCCAGGAGGCTCTGAACAAGGCATCCTCTTCCGACCCATCCAAGATCGCCGACGCGGCCAAGCAATTCGAGGCCCTGATGTTGGGCCAGATTTTGAAAGCCTCCCGCGATTCATCCGATGGCGGGTGGCTGGGAACGGGCGACGATCAGGCCGGTTCGCTGGCGGTGGAAATGGCCGAACAGCAGTTTGCCCAAGCGATGAGCGCGAAGGGCGGATTCGGAATTGCAAAGCTGGTGACGGCGGGAATCGATCGCGGCGCCGCTAAAGCTGCCAAGTCCGGCTCTCCAGCCGTGGGCCTGGCGACGACGACGAATAGGGATTCGCTGCTATAACGGGTTCCGCCGCTTGGCTTATTTCGCTGCTGCCCCCGTTTGCCTGGGCACCGCTGGATTTTTCGATCGCGCCGGACCAGCCTTCCAGCAGAGTGTTGAGCAGCCGCGAAGCCTCCTGGAGCAAGCTCTCGGACTGTTCGGCGTGTGCCCGAATCAATTGGTGCTGGATATAGCCGTACAACTCGGCCAGCGTATTCGAGTACTGCTCCTCGACGTCGCGACGCAAGGAAACGCGCAGCTCTGCCAGGATCTCGATGGCTTTGTTTATGGCTTGTCCCCGGCCCAGAATGTCACCGGAATGCAGCGCCCGGATGGCCCCCTCGACCGACTGCACGGCGCCTTCGTACAGGATGCGGACCAGCTCCATCGGCGATGCGGTCTCGATCCGAATCGCAAGATATTCTTTCTGACGGGTCGACGAAGTCATGTTCCGAATTCCATATCGATGACCTTTAGAACTTTTAGAGGAAATCTTAGCGCGCCCCCCGCATTTGCGGGGGACAGCCGCTCCCTCATAAGAAAAGTCACTGAAGTATCAAGTGTTACCCCCGAACCACCGATTTCTAGTCTTAAGGTAAAACTCAAGGTGGCTGACTACTATTCGGTGGTGAGTTGTAGTGTGGACAGGGTACTGTGGATATCCAGCGATGGGCCAGCGCCAGATACTTTCCTAGACCCTGACACCGGCGGCAAATTCGAACCTGTTTTTGCGGAGAACCTCGCTTCCGCCCTGGAGGTTTTGCGGCGGAGCCCGGTGCAGGCGATTCTGATTCACCTGCCCATCCGGAATTGTCCGGTCGAGGAGTTGTTGACCCAACTTCGCAATGCCGGCGAACAGGCCCCGGTGGTGGTTTACGAGCCGGACGGTCAAGTCGCTCGGAGCGCTAGGATGACGCTCCTGGGCGCGTTTCAGTACATCTCCCAGCCCGTCCCGCTGGAAGAACTTCGACAGGTGTTGTTAGCTGCGCTTCGCCAGCGATTCTCGCCGGCCCGAATGGTGACGAAGCGGCCCATGAGCTGGAGCAATCTGCTGGTGGGGTCGAGCGAGCCGATGCGGGAAGTGATTGAGGTGATCGGTTTGGTGGGGCACCGCCGGTCCACCGTCTTGATTACCGGCGAAACGGGAACTGGCAAGGAAGTGGCCGCTCGCGCCATTCACATGGCCAGCAATCGCTCGGCATCGAGAATGGTGGCCATTAACTGCGCCGCTCTTCCGGATCATTTGCTGGAAGCCGAACTCTTCGGGCACACCAAGGGAGCTTTCACTGGCGCCGTGAATGCGCGAGTCGGACTGTTCGAACAGGCTCACCGCGGGACGATTTTCCTAGACGAAATCGGAGAGATGCCGCTGCAGTTGCAGACCAAGATCCTGCGCGTTTTGCAAGAGCGCGAGGTGCAGCGCATTGGCAGCTCGGAGCCGCTCACCGTGGATGTGCGAGTAATCGCCGCTTCGAACCAGAACCTGATAAGAGCCGTCGCGCAGCGGCGTTTCCGCGAGGATCTGTATTACCGGTTGAACGTCGTCGCGCTGAAGATGCCGCCTCTCCGCGAGAGGCTTTCGGACATTCCGGAACTGGCCCAGCATTTTCTCGAAAAAGTTGCCGAGCAGGAGTCCGCGGCCCCCAAGCGAATTGATCCAGCGGCTCTGGAAGTGCTAGTGCGCTATGGCTGGCCTGGCAACGTGCGTCAGCTCGAGCATGCGCTCGAATCGGCGGTGGCATTGAGCGGTGCACGGACTACGTTGTATCCGAAGGATTTTGATCTTCCCATGGATATGCTCGCGGCTGAGCTGGATCCTTTGGCCTTGCTGGACGTGCCCGAGTCGGGAATTAACTTCGAGGAGCTCATCACGGGGATCGAGCGGCGGCTGCTGGAGAGAGCGCTGCAAAAATCCGGCGGCAACAAAGCGCGGGCCGCCAGCATGTTGAACATGAAACGTACCACCTTGATCTCGAAGTTCAAGTCACTCGAAGCGTGCGTGTAGTTTTGTTATGGCTCAGGCGCAAGCAATGACGGCTACCCCGGCGCAATCCCCCGCGCTGGTTGCCACGCGGCTGTCCAACTTAGGCGAGCTCGGCGTCCCGATCGCGGTACTGATGATCGTGATAGCGCTCATCACGCCGCTGCCCAGCTTCATCCTGGACTTCCTGATCGTGATGGACCTGATGATGTCGGTCATCGTGATGATGGTGGCGATGTACATCGGCCGGCCTGTGGAATTTAGCGTCTTCCCGACTGTACTGCTACTGCTGACGCTGTTTCGCCTGGCACTAAACGTGTCGTCGGCGCGCCTGATTCTACTCAATGGAAATACCGGGACGTCCGCGGCCGGACGGGTGATCGAAGCCTTCGGCAGCTTCGTGGTGGGGGGTAACTATATCATCGGCGCGGTGATCTTCTGCGTATTGATCGCCATCCAGTATGTGGTGATCAACCACGGTTCGGTCCGCATTTCGGAAGTGACCGCCCGTTTCACCTTGGATGCCATGCCAGGTAAGCAAATGTCCATCGATGCCGACCTCAACGGCGGCTTGATCGACGAAACCGAAGCGCGGCGGCGGCGCAAGGAACTAAGCGGGGAAGCCGAATTCTACGGCGCCATGGACGGGGCGTCACGGTTTACTCAACGCGACGCCATCGCCAGCATAATCATTACCGGCGTCAATATCATCGCCGGATTTCTCATCGGTGTTCTGCAGCATCACATGGACTTGGGACACGCTCTGCAGACGTACACCGTGCTCACCATCGGGGACGGGCTGGTCACCGTAATTCCGGCCTTGATGATCTCGATCTCCGGAGGATTGATTGTCACCCGCGCCAGCTCCGACAATCGCCTCGGTGCGCTGGTTCATAGCCAAGTGTTCGGGAAGCCGGAGCCGTTGCTGCTCGCCAGTGGAGTGCTGGTAGCGTTGGCCTTGATGCCTGGCTTGCCCACCATTCCCTTCCTGGCGCTGGGCGGCGGACTGGGCGCGCTCTCCTGGCAAAAGCGTCGAAAACATGACAACGATGTCACGCTTTCGACGGATTCGGCGGGGAAACCTGCCAAGGAAAATGTGGAGGCTTTGCTGCAGGTAGATCCGCTGACGGTCGAGGTCGGGCTGGGCTTGGTGCGCCTGGTGGATGGCGGCGCAAACTCGCCTCTGTTGCAACGCATCGCGGGAATCCGCAAGAACCTGGCGACGCAGTTGGGCTACTATCTGCCGCCGGTGAAGGTGAACGACAACCTGGCGCTGCGATCGCGCGAATACTCGATCGTCCTGAAAGGCGTTGAGATCGCCCGCTATGAACTCCCAGCCGGCCATGAGCTCGCCATTCCAGCCGGCGGAATGGACGGCAGCGTGGAAGGAAAGCCCACCAAGGATCCGGCCTTTGGTTTGGCGGCGCTCTGGATTCCTAATGAGCGGGCCGGTTTCGCGCGCTCGCGCGGCTATACCGTGGTCGACGATGTCAGCGTGCTTGGGACGCATCTCTCGGAAGTGGTCCGGCGGCATGCCCATGAGCTGTTTACCAGGCAAGACACCAAGAGCTTCTGTGATCGCGTGGCGCTTGGCAATCCCAAGGTAGTGGAGGAACTGGTTCCGAAGCTGCTGTCGCTCGCCGTGGTGCAGCGTGTCCTCCAGAATTTGTTGCGCGAGCGGGTTCCGATTCGCGACTCGGTGACGATCCTGGAGGCCCTCAGCGAAGCCGCGCAGATGAGCAAGAATCCCGTATTGTTGACCGAGTATGTGCGCCAGGCGATTCGCCGGGTAATCGTGAAATCGCACGCCAATCCGCAGGGCGAAATAGCCGCGTACCTGGTGGAGCCATCGGCCGAACAGACCGTGGAGTCGGCTGTGGAGCATAGTGAACATAACAGCGTATTGAGTCTTGCACCGCAGGCGGCGCGCGAATTTGTCGGCCGTCTTACCCGCAAGCTGGAACGTCCGGATTCCCCGGCCATCGTCCTGACCAATCCCGCCATACGCTACTTCGTCAAGCAGTTGCTCGAGACCGCGTTTCCAGAGGTGGCGGTACTTTCGCACAACGAGGTTCCGCCGGAAATAAAAGTGAAGTCGCTGGGGTGGATCGGATGAGGCCCCAATGGAACAAGGAGCAGCTTCCATGAAGATCAAATCGTATTACGCCAGCTCGGTTGAGCAGGCGATCCAAAAGGCCCGCCAGGAGCTTGGGACGGAGGCCATGTTGGTCACATCCAGACGCGCCGCGGCCGAAGCCCGGCACCTGGGCGCTTACGAGGTAGTATTTGGAGCGCCGGATTCCGGCGAGAATATCCCCGCCGCTGCCACACCGCGCCCGCCGTCCAAAGATCTCAGCGCGGAACTGCAAGTGCTCCGCGCGCAATTAGAAGACATCAAGCGAGTATTGCAACTGAATAACGCCCGCGCCCAAGGTTCCGATCCGGATATCGACGAGCTGTACCGCGAACTGGCAGGCGCTGGCCTGGATAGCAGTCTGGTGCGGCAAATCACGGACCAGGTAGCGACGTTATGGCAGGCTCTTCCTCCCGCGCAACGATCCGCCGCCGGAATCGATCTGCTGCACGGCTTGGCCGAAGAATGCATTCGCAAGCAACTGCGGATTGCGCCTCCCCACGAAAGTAAGGAGCAGGAAGGCAACCGGATTTTAGTCTTTGCCGGACCTCCTGGCGCCGGCAAAACCACGACGCTTACTAAGATCGCGATTCAGGAGTTTCTGGCCCGTCGCGTCCCGGTGCGCATCATTTCGATGGATCCCTATCGCGTGGCTTCGCATGAAAAGCTGCGCAGCTTCGCTGGAATTCTCGGGACCGGCTTTACAGCGGCCAGCACCATGCGGGAATTTATCGAAGCGGTGGAAGAGTTTCGAAGCAAGAATGTCCTGCTGATCGACACGCCCGGCTACAGCGGAAACGATCTCGAAGGTGCACGGGACCTCAGCGGTTTCCTTACCCGGCTCAACCACAAGGAGGTCCATCTGGTGCTTCCGGCTTCGATGAAGAGCGCGGATCTGAGCCGCGTGGTCCGCGGTTTCGAAGAATTTAAGCCAGACTTCCTGCTGTTCACCAAACTCGACGAGACCGAGTCGTTCGGGGCGATTGTTTCAACCGCCATCCAGGCGGAGAAGCCGCTCTCGTTCTTCGCTAATGGCCAAAGTATTCCCGAGGATCTGGAGGCGGCCAACCTGGAGACGCTGCTAGAGCCCTTGTTCACGCGTGAAAGGGCCGGCGCGATATCCGCTGCCTAGACGAGATCGAATGCGAACATATTGAAGCAATCATGAACGCGGCCCTTTACGCACAAGTTCCGGCGACCGATGAGCGAGAACGCTTGATCCTCGAGCATCTGCCGAACGTACGTTGGATCGCCATCCGCATTCATGAAAGACTCGGCGGATCAGTAACTTTGGAAGACCTCATTTCGGCCGGCGTCATCGGGCTCATCCACGCCGTTGATAGCTTCGACCCGGGTTTCAATGCCAAGCTCAAGACCTACGCCGAACATCGAATTCGCGGCGCCATTCTGGACAGCATCCGCGGATTGGACGGTGTAGCCCCGCACAAGCGAAAACGGATGAAGCAGATGGAAGCCGCCATTGCGGTGGTCGAGCAACGGTTGCAGCGTGCCCCCACCGAGGAAGAGATCGCTGCCGAGTTGCATATTCCGCTGGCCGAATACCAAGACAGTTTGGCCGAGCTCCGCAGCGTCACTCTGGGCAGCCTGGACGAAGTATCGGAAGGAAGTTCGGAAAGCAAGCTTTTGCGCTACGTGCCGCAGGATGAAGAGAACCAGCCAGCCCGCATCCTGGAACGCGCCGAACTGCAGAAACTGCTGGCCGAGGGCGTCGAGAAAATGCCCAAGCTGGAGCGCACCATCCTCACGCTCTATTACAAGGAAGAGCAGAACCTCCAGGACATCGCTGAAATTTTGGGAATTCACACTACCCGCGTTTGCCAATTGAAGTCACAGGCGGTGCTGCGCCTCCGGGCCTACATGAACAAGAAATGGCCGAGCAGCAGAGGAATCCTTTAATGAACGAATCCAATGAAAGCATGGAACAAACCGAGAATGCCGACCCGGGAAGGTCGGAAACCGGGACCATCGGTTTGAGTACGGATGCTATGAGTCCCCAGTCGCCGGCTTCGAGTTTGTCTCTAGCGGCGCCCCTGCTGCTGGGCGTGAAGCTCCCAATCCGGGTGCTGCTCGGGCGAACCCAGCTTTGTTTGCGGGATGTGGCGCAACTTGGCAGCGGCTCAGTAGTGGAGCTGGATTGTTCTCCTAACGATCCAGTGGAAGTTATCGTAAACGACAAAGTAATCGCCCATGGCGAGGTGGTGGTGGTCGGCGGCAACTACGGTGTTCGGGTTACCCGAATAGCCGGTCCGGCGGACAAGTCAGAGCCCGAGGGGCAAAACGAACTGCTCAATCTTTCAGAAAGGCTGAGGGGATGAATATGCAACTAGCCATCAACCTACTACCGTATATCAGCCTTGCGATCAGTTTGGTCGCCTTTCTGGGTCTGTTTTCAGCGCTCAACCGGAAGGTCGAAAAGTTGCGCATCCGCCTCGCCAAATTCGAGGCGCAGATGGAGCAAACTACGGACCTTAGTCCCGCCGTCGGCGAACTGAAAAAGAAGATCGAAGAACTGGAACCGGCGGCGCCAGGCATTGAGATTCCAACTGGAAAGCCCGCCAGTCTGAATGGCACAGTACGCAGTAAGGTATTGAAAATGCACCGTTTGGGGCAACCGGTCGAGAGGATAGCCGACAGCCTTCGGGTACCCAAAGGGGAGGTGGACCTTTTGGTAAAGGTCCATCAGATCGTCATGCGGCCATATGAGCAGGTGCCGGCCAAGGCGGAAAGGCCCGAGGCGAGCTAAAAAAAATCTTCAATTTTGCGAAAGGAACTTCGATAGAGGATCTGGTAGGTGAAGCGATGATTGTCAAAAACGGAGAAACTCCCGACCTTCCAGGCGTAAACCTGGAAAGGGCACAACAATCGCGCGAAGTTAGCAGCGCTGTAACACCGGAAGCTCCGGCTAGCAGCGCGGCCCCGAAAGCACCCACCCCGGTCAACGACCAGATTGCTCTGTCGCTAGCTACGAACCTGGTGCAGCAGGCGTCCAACGCCGGCCAGCAGGCTAGGTTGGAGCGCATCCTGCAGCTCAGAACGGCGATCGTGAAAGAACAGTATCGATACGATCCGCTGGCTGTAGGTCATGCGCTGATAGAAGCGAACCTGTTAGGAGAGTAAGTCAGGTCAGTTGAGTACAAGCATGGGGGATGGAACCGCTTACGGCGATGCTCGGGAGTGTATTCACGCGGCCAAGGCGCACATGCGCGAGGTCCGCGGTCTTCTGTCCAAGCCTTCCATCGAGAGCGCCGAGCGCACTGCCGCCATCCTGCGCGACATTGAGGTCCAGTTAGGCTGCGCCGCCGCGATCCTGAAAAAGAGCGGCACGCGGCTCGATCTGGAAATGAGATCCGAAGTCGAGGATCTGCAGGATCAAGTCGCCGTACTGGCTCAATTCTTCGCCGAAGCTGACCAATTGCTCTCCAACTGGCTGCGGGTTGTTCGAACCAAGCGCGCGGGCTACACCGAACAGGGACAGGCCGCTCCGCTGATTCTGGTCAATCGTCTGACGGTGGAAGGATAAGGCAGCATGGGCAATCTTTTTTCAGCTCTCGGCACGGCAGGCGAATCGCTCAAAGCGTTCGAAACCGGGCTCAACGTCACGCAGAACAACGTCACTAACGCCAACACTCCTGGCTATGCCGATCAGGTCCCGGTTTTCGATTCATTGAGCTTTCAGCCGCAAAACGGCCTTCTCGGCGGCGTCCAGGAACACACCCAAGACACTACCAACCAATTCGCGGAAACCGCGGTCCAGCAGCAGACGTCGCTGCTCGGCCAGTATCAGCAGCTTCAAACTTCGCTAGCGCCATTGCAGAGTGTCTTCGATGTTTCAGCCAACAGCCCGATTCCGTCAGCTCTCAATAATCTTTTCCAAAGCTTCTCCAATTGGAGCGCGAATCCCGGCGACCCGACTGCTAGAGGCGCGGTCCTCAGCGCGGCCTCGCAAGTATCGGCTGCCTTCCAGCAGTCTGCCAGTCAGCTCGATTCCATTCGGACCACCACCGATGGAGACATTCAATCCACGGTCGCCCAGATCAATCAGGACGCGGCACTCATTCAGGGTTACAATGCGGCCATCGGGAACCAAACGGCGCCGGACGCCGGTCTGAAAGCTCAGTTAACCAGCACTCTCGATAACCTGTCGAACCTGGCCAATGTTCAAGTGATACATGGCAACGGCAATACCGTGACCGTACTGCTGGGCGGCCAGACTCCGCTGGTAATCGGCACTCAGGTGAACGCGTTGAAGGTCCAACCGCAGAACACCACCGGCGCTCCGAATCCGGGCGGCGCGCCCAATACTCAAATTGTCGATAGCGGCGGGAACGACGTGACGTCGCAGATAACATCCGGCGGTTTGGCCGGCTTGTTATCGGTCAGGAACACCCTGCTGCCGTCGCTGGCGGGCGGGGCGAATCAAACAGGCGAGCTGAATGTATTGGCCAAAGGCCTGGCCGACGCTGTCAACGCCCTGCAGACGCAAGGCTCGACGACTTCGACGCCGCCCTATCAAACCGGTGCGCCCTTGTTTACCTATGACGCAACTTCGGCCACCGATTCGGCCGCGACTCTGGCTGTGAATCCCTCCATCACTGCCAGTCAATTGGCGCCGGTCGAGACCGGGCCTCCGCTGGTATCGAACGGCAACGCCCTCAACTTGGCCGGTCTGGCTTCCACCAGTCAGATCAATGGACAGAATTTCACGCAATACTTTGGCTCTATGGTCGCGACTGTCGGAAACGCGGCCGCCACCGCGAATACGCAGGCCACAGCGCAGCAGAGCATGCTCGCTCAGGCTCAGAATCTCCGCCAGCAGCTTTCGGGAGTCTCGCTAGACGAAGAGGCCATTCGCCTGGTACAAATGCAGCGCGCCTATCAGGCGGCCAGCCGGATCGTCAGCGTGGTAGACCAGTTGGCGCAATCGCTCCTCGACATCCAATAAAAAGATATGGAGAGGCAATCATGATTGATGGCTTAAATGCGGCCGGCGAGCAATTCCTGGCGTCGATAAATAACTTGCAGAACCAGATGAACACCGCCGAGACGGCTCTATCGAGCGGACTGCGCGTGAACAAAGCTTCGGACGCGCCCCAGTCGGTGGGCGATATTTTCCAGGCGCGCGCCGATCTCGGGAACGCAACGCAGGTGGACCAAAACCTCACCATCGTGCAGGCTCAAGCTCAGGCTGCTGACTCCGCGCTGCAATCCGCCGTACAACTGATGGACAATGCGGCTAGTCTTGGCCTCCAGGGCAGCGGGAGCCTGGGCACGGCCAACCCGAGCCAGCAAGCCACGCTTGCCAGCCAGATCCAAGGCCTGATCTCGCAAATGGTTTCCATCAGCCGGACCTCGGTGGATGGCGTGTACATTTTCAGCGGAGACCAGAGCGGTTCGCCGGCCTACCAGGTTGATCCGACCAGCGCCACCGGCGTCCAGCAGTTGATTCAGACCCAGGCTACGGCTCAAGCCGCCGATCCCACGGGCATTACATTCCCGGTGGCTTTGACGGCCCAGGATATATTCGATAAGCGCGATTCCAGCGGCAATGTTACGGCTCAAAATGTCTTTGCGTCGCTGCAGAACTTGCAGAACGCGCTGCAGGGAGGCAATTCGACGACCATCGCCCAGGCAGTCGATGGGGTCAACACAGCTAGCGCATATTTGAATCAGCAGCTCGGGTTTTACGGCGAGGCAGAGAACCGCATCTCGTCCGCGATCACTCTGGCTCAAAAGTTCCAGGTGCAAGCGCAGACGCAGTTGAGCAATTTGCAGGACGCCAACGTTCCCGCCGAAGCGCTTCAGATAACGCAGACGACCACGGCGATGAATGCCGCGATGTCGGCCGAAGCCAAGCAGCCGACCACCAGCCTGTTCGACTTCCTGCCGCAATTCTAGGTGACTCAGGTTATTGCGCAGCGAAGTTCACCGCGCAGAGGGAAAGCCCAACTTGACTCTGGAGTCGACTCCAGAGTGTATTCTGGTATGGCGAGCAATGGAGACCGCTACCAACATACAACTCCTCCGTATTGGAGACGTAGCCCGTAAAACGGGCCTGACCGTGGATGGCATAAGGTTCTACGAGAAAGAGCGCCTTTTGGACCAACCACAACGAACCAGCGGGGGATTTCGCCTTTTCAGTGCTCAAGACGTTGAGAGAGTACAGTTCATTCGGCAGGTCCAGGAACTCGGCTTTTCTCTCTTTGAGGTGAAAGAACTGCTCGTTCTGCGGAGTGGATCGGTAGAAGCTTGTTCGAGGGTTCGAGGGATGTTGGAGCATAAGCTCGTTAAAGTGCGCCACCACATTCGTCAATTGCACAACCTGGAGACCGAACTCAAGAACGCTATGCAACAGTGTGACACCGCTCAAAGGAGTAAGCGCGGCGGCCGGCAACCGTGCCCGGTCCTGGAACCGGTGGGTCAGAAGCGGAAGGGAAGCAATGAAGATCGAAGTCCTGTACATAGAGGGCTGCCCGAACCACCGGCCAGCGCTGGAACGAGTCGTTAGCGTTCTTCAAGAGAGCGCCTTCGCCGTGGCTGTCACCGAAATACCCGTCGCCAGCGCCGAGCAAGCTAAAACGCTTGGATTTCCTGGATCACCAACCATCCGCGTCAACGGCGTGGATGTTGACCCCGAGGTTGAGAGTTTTTCTCAATTCAGTTACAGCTGCCGGACCTACACTGAGCAAGGCAAGCTGAGCGGTGTTCCTTCGCAGGACCTGATCCGCCGGGCAATCCAACACGCTATGCGGCAAAGTCATGGCAGATAACGAGCGGCGAAGACTCTTTGGGTTGGGAGTGGGCGCCTTGCTTCCCGCTATCGGATTTTCGCTTACTTCGTTTTGCTGCTTACCTATCGCGGCGGGCCTTTTGGGCGTGGGGCTGGCGGGAATGGGAACCAAACTGATGTCCCTACGCCCGGTCTTTACAAGCTTCTCTTTGGTCTGCTTGGGCGTTGCGTTTTATCAGGCTTATCGCCCTCAACCATGTGGCCAGGTAAGCTGTTCGACATCAAACAGCCGGCGTGGCCAACGTTTCTTGGTTTGGTTCATGGCCGTTTTCATAGCAACGCTCCTCACGATTCAATATTGGAGTAGCTGGTTGATCTACTGGACTTCGTAAGACAGGGACTGAACCATGAAAAGACGGACGTTCTTACAAGGGATTCCGAGTTTGGCTCTGGCCGGAGCCACTCAGTTGATAGCGGCTCCGGAACTACTCGACCTCCGACAAATTGACGATCTCAAGAAGTTGTTCAACGCCGATAAGGGTCAACCACGCATTGTATTGTTACTGTCGCCCACGTGACCCTACTGTGTCGCTGCTGCCCGGTGGGCACAGAACAATTGGTTAGCCCAGATGCCTTCCGCCAAACTTAAGATCTATGCGGTCTGGTTCGAGATGATGACGTCGGATCAGCGCGCGGAGTGGCCCTCGAAGCTGCTGACAGATAGGCGGGTGACTCACTTCTGGGACGACAGGAAACTCCTCGGCAACTGGTATGCGACGTTTAGGGAATTCTCTAAAGGCTCGGACAATGCAGTGTGGGACGCGTTTTTTGTTTATAACTCCGATTCCAGGTGGACAGATCAGCCGTCTGGTTTGATAGGCTGGGGCAGCACTATTATTAGCCACAAAAATCAGTTAGCCGAAGCGGTGGCGGCTTCGCTTCACCGTTGACGTCGTTCGACTTGCTGCCGCAGTTCTAGGCAGTCACCTCCTATCGAGGGGGCTGCGATTTGAAGCTGTACGTGCCGTTCCAGGCGAAATTTGGCCCTCCAGTATGCGATACATCGACACGGGCGTGGAAGCCGGTGAACGGCCCGACCCCGTCCGAGAACGTGCACAGTCCGCTACCGGTACTCCCATCCAGCGTGCAGCGGCCGACGGCCCAGTTGCCGGTCCCGACGTGGAGGACGACGTTACTGTCCAGCATGCCCGCCGGAATGCCCGCCTGCTGGTCATAGAAGACCTTCGCGCCCACTGTGATCTCGGGGATGTTCGACGATGTGATCGTGCAGAAGGTACCGGGCATGCCCGTGTTCTGCGAGCACTCCTTCGTCACATGGAGTTCTCCGTTTCGCGCGGACGACGCCGATACCGAAGGCGCTCCGATGCTCAGCGAGAGAATCAAGCCTAGCGCGAGGGCGAAGGCAAAGATTGTGGTCATAACTCTGAATTTCATTTAGTGTCCTTTCTCACAGCTAGCACGGTTTTTTATCACGGCTGGGACACCGGGGGCAATCCACGGTGTCACATTTGTGCCCAACTTTTGGCACACCATCTATTTATCTGATTTTGTGGGGCTTCCGGCCAAACCTCATCTAAATGATGTGATAGACTAGCTGGGCGCTGCGCTCGATTCTATGGATCCTGCCAACACGCAGAGTGGCCGGAGGCGTTTCGGTGTATTCGAGCTGGATACCCGTTCCGGAGAACTCCGCAAGAACGGCGTGAAGGTGAACCTTCAGGAACAGCCGTTCCAGATTCTACAAGCACTGTTGGAGCGTCCCGGTGAATTAGTCACACGTGACGAATTGCGCCGAAGAATATGGCCGCGGGACACCTTCGTCGCCTTTGACCACGGTCTTTATAGCGCGATGACAAAGCTGCGCGAGGCCCTGGGCGACACGGCCGAGAATCCCCGCTTCGTCCAGACGCTTCCGCGCCGAGGGTACCGGTTCATAGCGCCTGTGGACGGCAACGGAACAAGTTCAAAACCTCAGGAGCCCCTGGCTGTGTCGGTGATGAATATCGATCCTGCACCGGAACCAGCGCGGACTTCCCCGGTTAAGCCCAAGCTGTCATGGCGCGTGGCTTCACTGCTATTGGCTTTCATCGCCGCCGGTGCCTCCTGGGTGGCATGGCGTGCGACCCGGCCCGGGCGACAACCGCTGATACGTCTGAGCGTCGATCTTGGTCCAGACGCCCGGACCGGGCTCGACACGACGGTCGCCATCTCGCCTGATGGAACGCGAATCGTTTTTCCGATCCGCGGGCCCGACGGCAAACCGCTGCTTGCCACTCGTTCGCTCGACCAGGCAAGTACCACTCTGATGCCCGGCACTGATAACGCTAACGATCCTTTCTTTTCACCGGATGGACGATGGTTAGGTTTCTTTGCCGATGGCCAATTGAAGAAGATCTCGCTAGAGGGGGGCGCTGCAGTGCCTTTATGTGCCGCCGCCAACGGAAGTGGCGGTAGCTGGGGCGAGGATGGAACTATCATCGCGTCGTTGGGCACCACATCCGCTTTGTCGCGCGTGCCCACCAACGGCGGTCCGCCGGCGCTGCTAACCAGGCTGGACAGCGGAGATGCCACGCATCGCTGGCCGCAGCTGCTGCCCGGAGGCCAAGCCGTCCTCTTTACTGCCTCGGTTACCACCGTGGGCTTGGATGACGCGACGATTGAGGCCTTGGAATTGAAGACGGGGAAGAGGAAACGTCTGTTGCAAGGAGGCTATTTTGGGCGCTACCTGCCGAGCGGGCATCTAGTCTACGTTCATCAGGGATCGCTTTTCGCGGTAGCATTCGATTTATCTCGTCTCGAGGTCCGCGGCACGCCCGTTCCTGTGCTGGAAGACGTGGCAGGCAATCCCGTGAAAGGCGGCGGGCAATTCGATTTCTCGCGGACCGGAATCTTCGTTTACCTGGCAGGCAAGAGTGCGAGTCAAAGCTGGCCGGTGATGTGGCTGGACAGTTCCGGCAAAATGACGCCGCTAGTAGCCACGCCCGGCGTCTATAACAATCCGCGTTTCTCGCCCGACGGTCGGCAACTGGCGCTGACGGACGGCCGTGACATCTCCATATACGATCTGGGGCGCGACAAGATGACACGGCTGACCTTCACCCAACATGGGACGGTACCGGTCTGGAGCCCGGATGGAAAGCACATTGCGTTCCGGTCGATCTCCAACGACACTGCAGAGCTCTCCTGGGTGCGCGCCGACGGCGGGGGAGAGACGCAACGATTGCTGGCGAGCCGCAACAACGTAACTCCTTATTCTTTTTCTCCCAACGGCCGCGAGCTGGCTTATTTTGAGTTAGACCCTAAGACTCGCATGGACCTTTGGACGCTTCCACTGGATTTGAGCGATCCTGATCGTCCCAAGCCGGGCAAACCTGTTCCATTTCTGCAGACGCCTTTCAACGAATTACTACCGGCCTTCTCTGGGGACGGGCGCTGGATCGCGTATCGATCCGAGGAGTCGGGAAGCAGTGAGATATTCGTGCGGCCGTTTCCCGGGCCTGGCGGTAAATGGCAGATTTCTACGAATGGCGGGCTGTACCCGATTTGGTCCAGTAATAACCGGGAACTGTTCTATGAAACTCTGGACTATCGGATCATGGCAGTGGACTATATGGTAGACGGCGCATCGTTCGTGGCCGGCAAGCCACGCCTTTGGTCCGACCGACAGCTCTTATCTCTCGGCGTGGTAAATCTGGCCCTGGCTCCCGATGGTAAGCGCTTCGCAGTGTTCCCGATACCGGAAGCGGCGGGAGAGAAGACGCCGGTGCGCGAGACGTTCCTCCTGAACTTCTTCGATGAACTGCGGCGCCGCGTGCCGGCGAATCGCTAAGCGTCGAAATTTCGACGTTGGCGGACTACCTTCAAAAAAATCTTCAAACTAATCCCGATACCGTTCGATATGGGCAACGTATGGTTGCCGGCACAGCCTCCCAGGTTCTAAGCGCGTGGAAAAACGGGCAGCGCCTCCGTCTTGAGGCTTGGAGGGCTCAGGACCTGAACGCCCTCGAAACCGAGCGCATGGAAGTGCTCGAAAGCGTAGTCGAATCGCTTCAAAAGCAGGACAGTCTCTCCTCTGACCGGGTCCGCGCGGCGGTGCGGCTGCTCGAACATCTGGCCCAAACACCCACTGCCTCGGCTCAGGACTGAGTTTCGGACGCTTCTTCCACCATGAATGCCCGGCGGGCGCCCGTACTGACGATCTGCCCGCTAAACCCCGCTTTACCGTTCAAGGTGCAGACCGCTCGGCGTTCCACGGGATGATCCAGCTTAACGATTTGTCCCTCGCGTAATTGCAGCAGGTCTCGCAGCCGCATTTGTGCTCCGTCCAACCACACGTCGACGTTCACCTTGGCCGGCAGCATCAACTGCAGAGTGGTCTCCGCGGAACCAGCCATTTCCGTCTTCTCGTGGCGAACCGGCTCTTGCTCCTGGATTGCACTCTGGAAAAGTTGCGGCGGCACGATGAGCGAAAGTGACCCGGTTTGCTCGCCTACCGTCAAATCAAAGCGGATGACCAGCACGGAATCCGTGGACTGGATGGCGCGCGAAGGGCCGCGTCCTACTTCGACCGTTATGGTTTCGAGCTGTGTTTTTACGAGCGGAAGCCAGCACCGATAAGCTTCCGAAAGGATCAGCCGGAACAAGATGTTCACCACTTGCAGCTCAATGTCGGTGGGCTTCCGATCCGGCGACGCGAAGCTTCCGGTCTTAGCCCCGAGGGCGATGCCAATCAACTGGTAAAGCACCGAGTAATCCAGCTCAACCAACAATGTGCGATCGTCCGGCCGCACTAAGACAGTGGCCACGCACGATTCGCTCTCGTTCTTGTGGATATCGCCGAAAGGATGTTCGTCCGTGTCCTTCAAAACGGAGGTCACCGAGCAGCGTAGGAAAGCTGAAAGGCTGAGCCCAAGCTCGCGGCCCAACACTTCCAGGGCGGAGCGTAGGACATCGCTGGAAGCACCCTGCAGCTTGCCATAGTTTCTGAAGTCCGCTTTTGTCCAGGTGGATTCCATTAGCCAGATTGTTTTCCGTTGGATGGATAAACAGTATTCTGTGGATCGGCGGTACCAGACCAACACTTTATGTTTGGAAGGCGGGATGCAATAAGGGGTTGAATCATAAACGTTTGGCCTCAGTCGGTCGATAGAACTGCGAAGCCAACATATTGGAGCTACAGATGATACAGCTCACGAGGCTGAACCATGTCCCGTTGATTTTGAACGCGGACTTGATCGAGCATGTCGAAGTTACGCCGGATACCGTCATCGCTCTGACGACGGGCCAGAAATTTCTGGTCCTGGAATCCGCCGAAGATGTCGTGCAGCGAGTGATCCAGTTCCGTCGGGCGATAGTGAGCGAACAGGGTTGTCCGCTGAAGAAGGACGGCCGTTTCGTGCATGGCGAAACTGTGCCCCCGTCCTCAGGATCCAGCGGCCAATAAGAACACTTCATGCCAGACCCGAAACCAAAGAAGGCTTCCACCCGTCCCGACATCGCCACGCTGGGAGGCTTGTTGCTGGCCGCCGGAGGAATTCTGGGTGGACTGGTGTTGGAAGGTGGAAAGCTCACCGATATCGCCCAGGTGACGGCCCTGATGATCGTGCTCGGGGGCACGCTGGGCGCGGTGATGGTTACCACGCCGCTGAGCACGCTGATCAGAGCCGCGAAATGTCTGGGCGCAGTCTTTTTCGAGCATGCGCAGGCGCCCGCCGAGGTGATTGAAGAGATCATCGGCTACGCCACCAAAGCGCGCAAGAACAGCATCATTTCCCTGGAAGCGGACCTGCCGAATATCGCCGACCCTTTTTTGCAGAAAGCCATCTCGCTGAGCGTCGATGGCACCGATCTCCAGGAGCTCCGCAAGATGATGGAACTGGACATCGCGATGGAACATCGGGGCGGCGAGGCAGTAGCCAAGGTATACGAAGCCGCCGGCGGCTATGCCCCGACCATCGGCATCATCGGCGCAGTGTTGGGGTTGATCCAGGTGATGAAACACCTGGAAAATATCGAGGAAGTGGGTCGCGGCATCGCGGTAGCCTTTGTGGCCACGGTCTATGGTGTAGCTTCAGCGAACCTGTTCTTCCTTCCGGTAGCCAACAAAATCAAGGCCCGGTTCCAGCATGCCATGGAAGCCAAGGAGCTAATGCTGGAGGGTGTTTGCAGCATCGTGGAAGGCCTGAATCCGAAGTTGATCCGGGTCAAACTGGACGCTTTTGTTCAGGGTCAGGCCGAACCGTCCAAGAAAGCCAAGGCGCCCAAGCAGGCGGCTCAAGCTGCCGTGGCTCAAGGCTAGCGCATGGCATTCAAGAAAGAAGCGCCGCAGCCGGAGAATCATGAGCGATGGCTGGTCTCTTACGCCGATTTCATCACTCTGTTGTTTGCGTTTTTTGTGGTGATGTTCGCTTCTTCTCAAACTGACAAAGCGCGGGCCAAACAAATCTCCGAAGCGGTGGAAAAGGCGTTAGAGAACGGCAAGTCCGTGGGTGTCCCGCCCGCGGTCGCGAAAATATTGGGCGGCACCGTGGACGACAAGGGGCAGGGCAACGCCATGATGAAGGGGCCGGGAGGCGCGCAGCACTCGCCTAAGGAGACTCCCCAGGACAACGTGATTGAGTTGCTACCCTCGCTGCAAAGATTGACTAAAGATTTGGAGGCTGAGATCAAAGCCGGAAAGCTGGAAATGCGGCTGGAGGCTCGAGGCTTGGTGATCAGTCTGAAACAGTCGGCCTTCTTTCCCTCCGGACAAGACGCGCTCGATAAAGCGAACCTTCCGACCCTCAAGAAAGTTGCCGACGTGATTCGGGAACTTCCCAATGCGATTCAGCTTGAAGGGCACACCGATTCGATTCCCATTCATAACACCCGCTTCAAAAGCAATTGGGAGCTATCCTGCGCGCGCGCCATCGCCGTAATGGAAGCGCTCACCGACACATTTGAATTGAAGCGGGAGCGCTTCTCGGTGGTGGGTCGCGCGGAAACCTCCCCGGTGGACAGCAATGAGACACCCGAAGGCCGGTCGCGCAATCGCCGCGTAGATGTCATTATCGTAAACAGTCTGAAGCTCAAGGCCGCGGCCCCTGCAATTGCGGCAGCCATAGCTAAACCTGGTGCTGCCAAATAGGCCTTTGGCCGTCGTTTTCTCATATTCCTATCACCTTCGTCGATCCTTGGACAGTACAGCATCCCCTGTATGGGGGTAATGCAGAAACCTACAAAAAAACGTGAAAGAGTACAGGAAATCATCGACAAGGTAAGTGCACGCTGAATGAAAACTGGCGTGGGTTCGGCGAAGCCGGACAGATCAACGGAAAAGGACAAAACTATGATTTCAATTCAAACCAACGTCACGTCGCTGTTCGCTGAGCAAAACCTTGCAACAAACACGGCTTTTGAGGCTAATACGATTCAGCAGTTGACGTCGGGTTATCGCATCAACAGTTCCGGGGATGATGCCGCCGGCCTCGCTGTCGCTAATCAATTCCGGAGCAGCATCGCGGAACTCAACCAGGGTGTTCTGAACGCCAACAACGGTCTCAGCTCATTGCAGATCGTGGACGGCGGACTGAACAACATCTCTACCATTCTGGACCGGTTGAAGACGCTCGCCACCGAATCGGCTAGCTCGACCTTCAGCGGCGACCGCAACACCCTGAACACCGAGTATCAATCACTGCTCGGTGAAATTACGCAGCAAGCCAACAACATCGGGCTGGCTGCTAACGGCAAACTGAACGTTGTAAATGGCGTCTACATCGGCGGCGGTAACACAGTCGCCAACTCGCAAGTCAATATCGATCTCAGTGGCACGCAGAACCAGGTGGATTCTAACGGCCTGGGTTTGGGCACCACCAGCGTGGGCGGCGGCGGAACGGCCCTGGCCACTAACACAGTGCGGTTGGACGCGCCTGGGGCAACGTTCCTGGCGACGGCGGCGCAGACCTTCGCGTTTAACCTTTACTCCCAGAACGGCGGCGCGCAGACAGTCAACGTCAGCGTCGGCGGGTCGGGCGCTCTGACCGAACAGCAGGTCATCGCCAGCCTGAATAGCCAACTGTCCCCATACGGGATCAACGCGTCGGTCGGCAGCAATGGCCAGTTGAGTTTCGGCGGTTCGACACCCTTTACCGTCACGACCGCCACGACGGCCACGGACCTCATCGCAACTGCGACCGGGACAGCGACCAATTCGGGCGTCTATAGCGTCGCCGGCGCCGGTAGCTACACCACGGGCACGGCGGAAAACTTGACCTTCCAAAACGGCCAGGGGACGGCTCACGTCGCCCTAGGAGCCAGTGAAAGCGTGTCTACTGCGATCTCCAAGATCAATGCTCAGACCGCTCAGTACGGTATCTACGCCGTGGCCAACACCACCGGGAACGGTATCTCATTTCAGAGCGTGAACAACTTCACAGCCTCCACTGACCAGGCCGGCAAAACCTTTACAGCAACCGGCGCGCAGACCACCACCGCTCCGGCCAGCACCGGAACAGTGACCGGCAACGCACAAGCGGCCATTACGGCGATTAACACCGCCATCGCTAATCTCGGATTGGTGCAAGGACGCGTGGGCTCCGGCGAAAACCAGCTGAACTACGCTATCAGCCTGGCGACTTCCCAAATCACCAACTTCTCGGCAGCGCAGTCCCGCATACGCGATGCCGACATCGCCTCCGAAGCTGCCAACCTCACCAAGGCGCAGACCTTGCAGCAGACTTCCATTGCCGCCCTGGCACAGGCCAACGCGGCTCCCGCGGCGGTCCTCAAGCTGCTGCAATAATCACTAGGCTAAAGCTAAACCAGATCTGGGCCGATCTTTAACCAAGACCGGCCCAGTTTCATTTCTTGAGGACTCTGAATGAGCACCAGCAGCATCCCCTCGCTTGGCACAACGGTTGGTGGGAGCACGTTCGGCCCCGACTTACAGAATGCCCTGAATCGTGCCATCGCCATTGCTTCGCTGCCCATCCAGCAGATGACCTCGGAGCAACAGCAAATCCAGGCGCAAAGCACCGAGCTCAACACCATCAGCGGGCTCTTTACAACTCTGCAATCCGATTTGCAATCGTTCCCTACCGGATCTGGAAGCAGCGGCCTGGCGGCTGCGGTATCGGACCAAACCGTATTACAGGCCAATCTTACCGGCAGTTCCCTGCAAGGCTCCTATTCGATTAAAGTGCTCGATCCTGGTTCCTCTTCGACGGCCCTGAGCAAAGCTGGCTCTACCCCGGTTACCGATCCCACCACCCAGAACATCAGTTCCAGCACCTCCTTCACGTTGACCGTGGGAACCACCAACTACACCATCACGCCGGGCTCCCAGAATTTGAATGCCCTGGCGGCCGGCATAAACTCCAGCGGCGCGCCCGTGCAGGCCACGATAGTCAATCTTGGTTCACCCTCGGCGCCGGACTACCGCTTGGCTTTGCAGAGTACCGAGCTTGGGAACATCGCCCTGCAGTTGAACGACGGCACTACGAATTTCATGACCGCACCCAGTCCCGGCGCTAGCGCGTCCTACACGATCAACGGGCAGCCGCCCGGCGGAATTACGAGCAACACCGATACGGTCACGATCGCACCCGGGCTTAACGTGACTTTGGAGAAGGCTGGAACCGCTACGGTCACCGTTTCCGCGAATACATCCGCCTTGTCCAATGCACTGAACTCGTTCGTCAGCGACTATAACGCAGTACTTGCGGAACTGCAGAAACAGCATGGTCAAAGCGCCGGTCCCCTGGCTGGGGACAGCACCGTTCTCACCATGCAAACTTCGCTCCGGCAGTTGGCGAACTATACCGGTGGAAGTGGCTCGATTACTTCCCTCACCCAGTTGGGAATCCAGTTTACGCAGCAAGGAACCCTCTCGTTTGACTCCACCGCCTTGAGCGGACTCTCCTCCGCGCAAATCTCGGATGCTTTTTCATTTCTGGGAGATCCGAACACAGGCGGTTATCTGCAGTCGGCGACTAACACGCTCAAAGGCCTGCTGGATCCCACCACCGGCGTAATCCCGAACGAGGCGCAGAACCTTCAGACCCAGAACCAGCATGAAGCGCAGGCGATTAGCGCCGCGCAGGATCGGGTGAATCAACTGAATACCAACCTCACAGCGCAGATGGCCGCCGCGGATGCTTTGATTGCGACGCTCCAGAACCAGACGCAATTCATCGACGGCTTGTTCCAAATCCCAACCCTTAACTCCAATGGCACAATCGGGAACAATGGCTCTTCGGGAGGATGACGGCCTGAGAGCCGTACTCGAGCGGGCGGCACGTGAACTGCGGGCCGCGGTGATTGCCGCGGATCACACTCGGGCGGAAGGCGCGGTGCACCGCTACGTAGAAGCCGTGAGGCAGAGTTGGGAAGCGCTATCGGACCACGATCGCGGTAGCTCGTCAATTCCAGCCAGGGCCTGTGAGCTGCTCGCGTGGGCACGTCAGATGACGCTCATCCAGCGTAACCTGGCCGCCGACCAGCACGGTGTAGTTCAAAAAGCAAGCCGCTATCATAGCGCCGTGAGCCGGCACGCCGGTCTGCAGGTCAAGGGTTAGCGCCAGCGCCCCGTCGGCCGCCGTCGAGATCTCAACGCTCAGCGTCACGGCTACAACGCTGCAGCCCGGCAATTCATTGAAAACTAGCGCCGTTTTTGTGGCAGCGGAATTGCAGCGGCAACGCCATTATGGTGGAGAACATCGGCGGAGGCGTCGAGCGCTACATGAATCTTCTGAGCACTCGACAGAGGCTGGTCGCCGCCAACATTGCCAACGCCGATACGCCGGGCTTCCAAACCAAAGACATCGATTTCCAGAGCGAGCTAGCAAATCAAGTCTCGAATTCGAATCCCAACGTCTTGGAAGTATCGGGCCTGGTGACGAAGAACGACGGAAACAACGTAAGCGTCGACCGTGAGGCTAGGCTGTTGGCTGAAAACGCGCTGCGCTTCAGCGTCGCCTCCAATCTGGCGCGCGGTCAGCTCTCCACGGTGAGGATGGCAATCGAGGAGGATAAGACCGCGTGAGCCTGTTCTCCTCTCTGGATGTCAGCGCCTCCGGAATGGCCGCTCAAAGAACGCGGGCGCAGTTATTGGTCGAAAACCTCGCGAATGCGGAGACCACGCGCACCCCCGAAGGCGGGCCGTATCGCAGAAAAGATGTCGTCTTCGAATCGGACTCTTCGATGGGAACCTTCTCGTCGGCCTTCCACTCGGCGCTGGACGATAATGTCACGGGCGTCAGAGTGAGCGAAACCGTGATCGACAATAGCGAGCCGGACCGGCGCTACATGCCCGGCCATCCGGACGCCGATAAAGAGGGCTACGTAGCCTATCCCAAAATCAATCCGGCCGAAGATATGGTGGACTTGCTGGGTGCGTCACGCAGCTTTGGAGCCAACGTGGCGGCGATATCGGCGGTGAAAGACATGATCCAGAAGTCGATCGATCTGTTCCGTTGATCCCCATGATTCCTCCCATTTCTTCTATCCCGCCCATTAGCCTCCCGGATGTGGCGCCGGTAAATTCCCCGGGGCCGGGCGCGGGTGGATTTCAGTCTGTTCTGGAAGGCATCGTCGGACACGTGGAACAGTCGCAAGCGCAAGCGCAGCAGGTGACCAACAACTTTCTGAACGGCGGAAACGAGGAGCTGCACTCCGTGGCACTCGCGGCGCAGCGGGCGTCTTTGGAGTTTGAGTTGTTCTTGCAGGTTCGCAATAAAGTCACGTCGGCATACCAGGAGATTATGCGCATGCAAGTCTGAGCGTGACCGGCTTCCCATTCCCGCCTTCCCATGAACCAAGCGAAAAAGCTTCTCTCATCTTTGTCTACTCAGCAGATCACTGCGATCGTGCTTTGCGCCGCCGCGGTGGCCGCGGGCGTGTTTTGGTTCTCGCACTGGCAGCGTGAGAGTGGTCTCCGGCCGTTGTATACCTCGTTGGCGCCGGAAGACGCCATGGCCATGGTTCAAAAGCTGAAAGAAGCGGGCGTCGACTATCGCGTGACCGACAACGGAACCACGCTGCTGGTGCCCGAAGACAAAGTTCCCGAGCTGCGGCTGGAAATGGCCGGCCTGGGGCTTCCGCAAAAGGGCCGGATCGGATTTGAGATCTTCGACAAAACAAACTTCGGCGTAACCGACTTCGCCGAGCATGTGAACTATCGCCGCGCCGTCGAGGGTGAGCTGGAGCGGACCATCATGGCGCTCTCGGAAGTGCAGCAGGCTCGCGTGCACGTGACGCTGCCCAAGGAGTCGGTCTTTTTAGAATCGCGCGAGGCTGCCAAGGCCAGCGTGCTGGTGGGGCTTCGCCCGGGCGCCAGCCTGTCATCTCAGAACGTGGCGGCGATCGCGAACCTGGTGTCCAGCGCGGTGGAGGGTCTGACGCCAGAAGCCATATCCATTGTCGACATGCGCGGCAATCTGCTGAACCGCGCGCGGCGAGACGGTCTGGCGGACGGCGCGCAGATTACCGAAGCGGCGCTGGAATACAGGCAGGCCATTGAACACGATCTGATGTTGAAGATCAACAACACGCTGGAGCCTTTGCTTGGGCCGGATAAGTTCAGGACCGGCGTCTCGGCGGAAGTTGACATGTCGAGCGGTGAGCAGAGCGAGGAGAATTTCGACCCCACCAAGTCCGTCATGGTGACCTCGCAGAAGATGGAAGACTCGAGCGGCGTTACCCGTATTACGGCCGGACAACCGGGCACGGCCTCCAACTTGCCTCAGCCTCCGCCGCCGAGGCCGGGCGGAAACACCACCGGATCGGTACGGCGTACTGAGAACATCACCTACCAATCCAGCCGCACGGTGAAGCATCTCAAACTTCCGCAGGGGGCCTTGAAGCGTCTATCAATCGCGGTGCTGGTGGATCACGAAGTGAAGTGGCAAGGCCAGGGCGCCCAGCAGAAGCGCATCGTAACTCCGCCGTCGCCTGAGAAGATGAAGACCATCCATAGCGTGGTGGCTACGCTGGTGGGGTTGAATGCGCAGCGCGGTGATCAATTGACAGTGGAGACGCTGCCGTTCGACATGACGGTTAATTCCGAGCCTCCCGCGGCTGGCGGAGCGCCTGTACAGAAAATCCCGCCGCCGGCTGGATTGGACGCGCTGCTGAAAAACAAACCGGTACTTTACGGTGGCATTGCCGGAATAGTCATCATGATCGGCGTAGTGATCTTCGCCGTTTCACGCGGCGGACGAAAGAGCGATGTGGAAGTCGATATGGGGGAGGCCCTGCCGCCGCCACCGGTGTCGACGCCCCTGCCGCCAGGAAATGCCGGGATGCACGCCCTGCCGTCGAATGTTCCCGCACTCATGCCGTCGCGCACCGAAGCACTGCTGGCTCAGCTCCAGGAAAACGGACGGAATAATCCAGAACAGTGGGCCAATGTCTTACGCGGATGGCTGGCGGAAGAGGAAGCGAACTGACCTATGGCCGTTAATGGCGAGAATGGAAGCAAAATCTCGGGGCCCCAGAAGGCGGCCATTCTGCTGGTTACGCTGGGAGAGCGACTGGGCGGCGAGATCCTCAAACTGTTGAGCGAGGACGAAGTAAAGTCGGTTAGTAAAGCCATCGCGCGGCTTGAGAGAGTGACGCCCAACCAGACCGAATCGGTGCTCGAGGAGTTCTGCCAGTCTGCCTTGGGTGGCGGAGGGCGGGGCGGATTCGATTATGCCAAGAGAATGCTATCCAGCGCCTTTGGACCCGAGGGCGCCCGGAGGCTGGCCGAGAATCTGCCCAAGGGCGCGAGCCATGGGAACAAGAACATTGAATCGCTGCAGAAGGCGGATCCGGCGCTATTGAGCCGCTTCATCGAAGGCGAGCATCCTCAAACCATCGCTCTGGTTCTTTCGCATCTGTCCGCGGCGCAAGCCGCCTCGCTCATCGCGAATCTTCCGCCGGCCCTGCGGTCCGATGTGGTGATTCGGATCGCGGAACTGGACCGCGTATCCAACGATGTCGTGGCGCGCATCTCGCTGGTGATCGGCGAAAAATTGAAATCGATTGGAGAAGTTAAAACCGAGCCGCACGGCGGGCCGCGCAGCGTGGCCGAGATCCTGAACCGGATGGATTCGGCGGTGAGCGAAGAGATCCTGACCAATATGCAGGAACAGCAGGCGCTGGTAGATGCGATCCGCCACTACATGTTCGTTTTCGATGATCTGCTGCTGATCGACGCCACTGCCATGAAGGAGCTGGTGGCCAAGATCGACCGCAAGCTGCTCACGATCGCGCTCAAGGGCACCAGCGATCAACTGAAAAACCACTTTATGCAGTGCATGTCCCAGAGAGGTGGCGAGATGTTGCGCGAGGATATGGACGCAGCCGGTCCGGTGCGCATCCGGGACGTGGAGGCGGCGCAACAGCAGATTCTGGCAGTCGTCCAGCAAATGGAGTCCGAGGGAGTTCTCAGCCTGAAGGGCGGCGGTGGCGATCAGTATGTCGTCTGAAATTCTGGCGGGCGGTGAAAAGCCCTCCGCGGCGGTGTCGTTCTGGCGTGTCGTGGATCCGCCCGGCGACTTACGCGGCCAGGGACCCGCGCGCAAGGACGCTGAGCGGGAGGCGCAAGTCCTGGATCAGGCGCGGAGAGAAGGATTCGCGGCGGGAGTTGCCGCCGGCCGGCGCGAGGCTGAGGAGCAGACCCGTCCAGCGATGGACGGTTTGGCGCGGAACTTGGCGGAGTTGGCCCGCTTGCGCGACACCCTCCGGGAAGAAGCCACCCACGACCTTGTCCGTTTGGCGGTCTCTATCGCGGCGCGCGTTCTGCACCGCGAAGTTTCACTCGATCCCGACGCCCTTACCGGGCTGGTCAAGACTGCTTTCCTGAAAGTCCAATCTCGCGAGGTGCAACGAGTGCGCATGCATCCAAGCCTGGAATCGCTCGTGAAGAAATCGCTCGAACACTGCGGCTCTCCCCAAAACCTGGTTTTGACGGCGGATCCGACGCTGAAACCCGGCGAAGTATTCCTGGAAACATCGCAGGGCATTCTGGACGCCTCGGTGGATACGCAATTGCGAGAAATCGAACGTGGCCTGATCGACCGTCTGGAGAGATAGAATGGCATCCGCTACCAATTCGGTTTTCGGCCAGCTGAGCGCTCAACTCGGTGACATCGAATTAATGCCGTGGATCGGAGAAGTGACCGAGATGGTCGGACTCCTGATCGCCTCCCGCGGACCGGTGGTATCGATCGGCGACTTCTGCGAGATTTGCACCTCGTCCGGGCGCACCATCCGCTCGCAGGTAATCGGATTCCGAAACGATCGAGTGTTGTCGCTGCCTTTAGAAGAAATGGATGGCCTGCAGCTCGGCGATCGTGTGATCGCGCGCAAGGAAGATGCGCTGCTGCGTGTCGGCCCCGCGCTTCTCGGTCGTGTTCTGGACGGATTTGGCCGGCCGATCGACGAGGGCCCGCCGATTCAGACCAGCGCCGCTTATCCTCTCTATGCCGTGGCACCGTGCCCTATGGAGCGCGAACATATTCTTGAACCCTTAATTACTGGCGTTCGCGCTATCGATGGCATGCTGCCCTGCGGAAAAGGACAGCGCGTCGGAATCTTTGGTGGCAGCGGCGTCGGGAAGAGCACTCTGCTGGGCGCAATGGCCCGCCACAACGACGCCGACGTAAGCGTAATCGCTCTGGTGGGAGAACGCAACCGCGAGGTGCGGGCATTTCTCGAAAACGAATTGGGTCCTGAAGGACGAAGCCGTTCGGTAGTGGTGGTGGCGACCTCCGATCGGCCGGCGCCTCTGCGCATCCGGGCCTGCTTTGTAGCGCTAGCGGTGGCCGAGTACTTCCGCGATCAAGGCAAGAATGTTCTGTTGGTGGTGGATTCGGTGACGCGCCTGGCGATGGCCCAGCGTGAGATCGGTCTCGCCGCCGGAGAGCCGCCGAGCCAGAAAGGCTACACGCCATCCGTGTTCGCGCTGCTGCCAAAGATCTTCGAGCGGTCCGGCCATTTCAAGAAAGGCTCCATCACGGGATTCTTCACTGTCCTGGTGGAGGGAGACGATTTTAACGAACCGATTTGCGACGCCGTGCGCGGTATTCTGGACGGCCATCTGATTTTGTCGCGAGAGCTAGGGGCGGCGGGTCACTATCCCGCCATCGACATTCGCCATTCCATCAGCCGCCTGACTTCGCGCATTGCGTCCCCTGAACAGATTTCGCAAATCCAGAAGTTGCGCGAGGCGCTGGCGCTGTATCACGACTCGCACGATCTGATTCAGTTGGGGGCTTATGTCGCGGGTACCAATCCCAAGCTGGACGCGTCCATCCGATGCCGCCAGGAGATCATGAACTTCCTGAAGCAGGATTCGCATCAATTCTGCAGACTTCCAGAGACGCTGGAGCGTTTGGAAAAACTGGCCGCCGCGGTTGGATAGCGGCCGCTGGGGAATCGTCGCGACGTGGCACAGTTTCATTTTTCGCTCGAAAAAGTTCTCCGCTGGCGATCGCTCGAGTTGGCATCTGAAGAGGCCAAGCTGGAGCGCCTGCTACGCGAGCAGCTAAGACTGCAGACCATGCGGGCCGATCTGAGCGCCGAGAAATCGAAGCTGGACCAGTCGCTCGATACGCTGCCTGATCTGCGGGGCGCCGACCTGCGGGCCGTCAGCGCACATAGCGTAAGTCTTAAGCGGCAGGCGGACAATCTGGTGAAGCTGTTGGCAAAATCCGATCGCGATCTCTCCGAGCAGAAGAAAGTCTATCGCGCCGCGAAACAGCGTTTTCGGCTACTAGAAGAGTTGCGGGCTAGAAAGTTCGAAGAGTGGCGCCAGGAACAGGCCCGGGAGCAGGAAACGCTGGCGACCGAATCTTTTCTGGCGGTCTGGAATCGCGACCGGTAACGGACTCCATCTGGCCATGGCTGCTAGAGCAAACGTTTTTCGAACCAATGGTGCGCATATGGCTCGGCATTAAACGCGTCCACTTCGACGTATCCCGAGCTTTGATACAGGGCGATGGCTTCGCTCAACGTGCGATTCGTCTCCAGACGAAGCACGGCGACTCCCGCTTCGCTCGCATGCCGCTCGATCTCCCGGAGAAGCCGGCGTCCTAAGCCGATCCCGCGCGCAACCGGGGCGACCCACATTCTTTTCAATTCCGCCGAAGCGTCGGCGTGAAACTTGAGAGCGCCGCAACCGACCGGCCGGTCGTGCAAGCGCGCGATCAAAAGTACACCGGCTGGTGGCGTGAGCTCAAGTGCGTCCGCGGAGATGCTGAGTGCGGGATTGAAGCCCTTTTCAAAGCGCGCGTCGAGTTCGGCAAAATATTGATCGAAGCACCACCGGGCATCGGGCGTATTGGGATCCTCGATGGCGAAACGAACCATGGCCGCTTGTAACAGATGCTCGACCTCTGTTACAGCCGGTTCCAAAATTCGCAGGGCTAGGGCGTCCGATCGCCGGTCCAGCTCAGCGCGCTCGGCGAGCCCTGCTTCGGTCAGAGAAGCGCGGCCCACTCTGCGATCCTCCGGACTCGAATGCACCTGGACCAGTCCCTTCTGCTCGAGGGAGTACAAGAGCCGAGCGACGTAACCGGAATCAAGGTCGAGTAGTCCTCCTAGCGCCCGAACTTCGGCGCCGTATGGTCCGATCTCCCACAACAACCGAGCTTCACCCAGCGGCAGGGCTCGACCCAGGAACTGATCGTCAAGGGCGCCAATGCACTCGGTTACCGTTCGATTGAAACTCCGGATTTGTTGAATTGCGAGCGCGCTCATTCCTCTGACTATAGTCAGAGAATACGCCCACTGCAATCCGTGAGCAGCCGCTAAAATTAGCCTGCTGAGTCCGTCAGCGCCAGCCAGGCTTCCACGCCTTCCAAAATTTCCTGGACCTGCACACCGGTGAAGAACTCGCTGTTCGCCCCATACTCGCGCAATCGGCAATGCCGGACCTCGGCTACAATGCGGCACTCGCCGAACTCGATTCCCAAGGAAGTTCCCGGAACGAGATAACGGGAGCCGATAAAGCACAGTCCGCCTTCCGATATATCGACCATGCGGGCAGTTTCCGTTTGGCGCGCCGACCCTTTGGTAGTAGTCGAAACGCGGATAGAATGGTCGGCATCCCGGCGGGTTTGGCGTCTTTGTTCAGGGCCAGGCATAGCGGGCAGGGACGTAAAGCTCCCTACCGGAGTATCGGCGGCTTTGGGCCGAATCTGTATGACCAGCGTGCCGCGCCAAGCTAGATAGATGCGCGGGACCCGGGATTGTTTCTTGCTATAGGCGCAAAGGCCGCGCGCCCGCGGCGCTTATAAAGAAAGTTTTCCCGACCAAGCAGAGCGGGGCGCGGTCCGTTTTGCGCGAGTTTCGTTAGAACTGCAGCCGCAGCGAGAGCTGGATCTGCCGGGGACCGCCATACGGTCCGGCGGTGGTTCCCACCGATGTCGCCGTCGCGCTGCCTACGGTCTGCGTGATTTTGCCAAACGTCGACGTGCTCGACTCGTTGTGGCCCGGGTTAGAGAAATTGGTGTGATTGAAAAGATTGAAGAAGTCCGCACGGAACGTCAGACGGCTTCGATCGCCCCATATTGCAAAACTCTTCAAGGCTGTGAAATCGTAGTTCACCAAGCCTGGACCGTAGTATTGATTTCGCCCCGATGTGCCGACCCGTCCGGTGGGCGGGATCGCCGAAAAGTAGCTGGTGCTGAACGCAGCGTCTGGATTGGTGTTGTTCTGGGGCAAGGTTCCCGACCCAATGATATCCGGACGGTCCGCCGTCTGATTGAATCCGCTGAAGTCCGCGGCTGTGTCGTAAACCGTGAACGGCTGACCTGTCTGAGCGCTGGTGATACCTGAGACTTGCCAGCCACCGAAGACTTCCCGGTTGAAACTATTGTTCCAACCGAGCAGCCTGTGGCCGGGGCCAACCGGCAGATCCACGTTGTATACAACTACAGCCCGTTGGCGAGTATCGAACGACGACGGGCCTCGATCCAGGTTGATGTGATTGCCGTCGGAGATGACGCTGAGTTCGCCGGTAGAGCCGAAGAATGCGGAGTTGTTGTCGATCGATTTGCTGAGCGTGTAGGAACCTTGCACGAAGTAGCCGTGCCGCGACTGGTACTTTATGGTGGCTACCATGCCGTTGTAATTGGAGTTGCCAATGTCCTTGCCAACAGTCACGCCGCCGAACGTAGGATAGGGGTAGATCTGCACGTTGGGCGCCTGGTTTCCACGCACGGCCAGACTATTTACAATCACTTGAGGCTGGTTGTAGTCCACAAACAGACCCAGCTTGTGGCCGGTGCTCCCCTGGTAATCCACCTCAAACGAAAGACTGTTGCCAATCTTCCGCTGAATTCCAAAATTGTATTGGTACACATACGCGCTCCGGATGTTGGGATCCTCGGCGCTGAAGCCCACCAGGCCCACTACCGGCTGGCCGGCCGAATTGAATTTCACCAGCGGGACGTTCTGGTTGAAGCCGGTGGCCCAGGGAAACTTTCCGGTCTGCGTGACGCCGGCTGTTTGCGTGGTGCTCAGGTTATAGGGGGCATTTAGTCCCATATTGGCGGGGATGTTGTTGAAGATATCGTCATAGCCGACGCGGAAGCCGGCGCGAATCACTGTATCGTCCTTGCCGAAGAGCTTCTCCGAGAAGCGCGGCGTGTATGCAATTCCGACGATCGGCGCCCAATTGTTCTTGTCGACGTTGACGCCGCTGTTGCCGAGTTTGGTGGGCGCTTGCGTCAAAACCAGCGAAGCTGGCCCGACCTTAGTCGGGTCGATGGTCAGAAGCTGGTTGGTCCCCAGCAGGACCGGTCCGACGCCCGGAATAAAATTGGTCGCATCCTGACGGGTTTGGTAGATCGCCGATGGATACTCATAGCGGATTCCATAGTTGATGGTCAGATTGTCTTTGGCCTTGTATTGATCCTGCCAATACAAGTCCCAGGGAAAACGGTCCCAATAGGCCAGCGTGCTGCCGGTCTTGAAGCTCGACGAGTTGACCTGGCCCGCGGCAAAATCGGCCCAGCTCAGGAAGCTGAACGATCCGCGCTCCACGCTGTCCAAATACCGGCGAGCCTGCTCGCGGCGAATATGGTAACCAAAGCGGAAGGAATGCTTGCTGGCTCCAAAGGGTGCGACCCAGGACATATTGTCGAAGAGTTCAGTGGTATTGGTAATGCGCCCTTGCGGCAGGTTGGTGGTGCTGCCGAGAGTAGCAAAGCCACCGCTGATGCTGACCGTGGGCAGGCCGGAATCCTGGACGTTCTTGGTACCATCGACAACTCCAGCCAATGGCTGCCCGTTAGATTGGAAAATGCTGGCGGCATTCAGGCCGATATCCTGCACCGTAATGAACGTCTGGTTCCGGGAGTAACCCAGGCGGAATTCGTTCAGCAGCGTCGGCGAGAAGGTATGGGTCTCGGTGATCACCCCATTGCGGCTGACCGGCGTGTTGCCGTTCCCGCCTTCAGTCGGAAGTGCGCCGGGGGTGAACGTGGCTCCCTGATAGTCGGCAAAGCGGCCCGTAAGATGATCGTGATCGCTGAAATCGTGATCCACGCGGATCAAGCCGGTGTAATCGAAGGTAGTGGAGCCTACGTTGGCTATGAAATTGTTCGCGCCGCTGGTATTCGGACTCGGCCAGAACTTCAGCAGCGCCTGTGAAATCGGATCGGTGACCTGAGCGCGCTCGGCAGCGGTGGGCACACGGGTCAGACTGACAGTGGGCGCCACTTGCCGGTACTCCTCATAGGAGCCGAAGAAGAAGGTCTTGTTGTGCTTGATCGGACCACCGAACGTGCCGCCAAACTGGTTCCGATGGAGCGGCGTCTTGGTGCCGCCCGATTTGTTGATGAAGAAATCGGTGGCGTCCAAGTCGGAATTTCGCAGGTATTCGAACAACGACCCATGAAAGGCATTGGTGCCGCTCTTGGTGACTTGGCTGACTTGGCCGCCGGTTCCGCGTCCGAATTCCGCGGTCGAAACGCTGGTCTGAACCGAGAACTCCTGAACGGCATCGGCAATGCGGAAATTGTTGAGGTTTCCGTTGACCTGCGTATCCATATTGCTGACGCCGTCCCACAAGTAGATGTTGGACTGCGATCGCGCCCCCGCTACGTTGAAGCTAAGCACCTGCGTGCCTCCGGCGGTCGGCAGGACTCCGGGCGTGATCAACGCTAGATCCAGTGCCTGGCGGCCGTTCAAGGGAAGAGCGGAGATGTTGCGGCTGTCCACGACGCTACTCAGCGTGCTCTTGTCGTTCTCGAGCAGAGGCGCCACTGCCTCTACCTGGACCGACTCACTTAGGCTTCCCACTTCAAGGGTTAATTCCAAGTGCGTGATCTGATCCACTTCGACCAGGACTGACGAGACATTGATCTTCTTGAAGCCCTGAGCTTCCGCCACCAAAGAATAAGTTGCCGGCGCTAGTTGCAGGAACTGGAATTCGCCATTCGGATTGGTTGTCGTCTCCAGTTTGGCGTTGGTAGACGTGTTGGTCAACGAGACCTTGACGCCCGCTACCAACGCACCGGACGAGTCCTTCACGAAGCCCGAAACGCTTCCCACCGGGGAAGCCGACAGCCAACCGGCGCACAGCAAACCTAGCACGGTCGCCATAAGCAGAGATACAGATATAGCTTTTCTCATTTTGTTGCCCCCTTGTACCTTTTGCGACGGGAACGGCTACCCTCGAAAACCTCACCGCACCCGGTTAAACACGTTATAGACCAAGTAACTTGGGGTTAGTATACACCACAATGGGACGGTCTGATATCAAAGAATAAACATCTATGGAATTAGTTTTTTTTATAAGACAAGCACCGGCCGCGGCGGCTCAACGTGATTGGGGCCATAACCTAATATGGTTGTTCCCCATCCGCTGGATCGTGATTTGGGCCGTGATGCTCTACCGGCTGACCGTGGAAATCGGCAAACTCGAAGCCTCACCGGCGATCGCAGGCTGCAGGCGCTGCTGATCGGATTCGCGTTCGGCTCCATCGCGATTCCCGTAGTTACGCTGGTCGGCGTCACGGGACTGCCGCTCGATCGGCCAAGCGCCGGAGTCGGCTGCATCTGCGCTCCGATGTCGCTTTTATGCGCCTACATCATTCTCGCGGCCTCGAATTTGAAACCCGCGGCGCAGATCGTATCACCCGCGTGAGGGTCGTCGATGCTAAGGGGCAAACTGCGGCGCCACGTATGCGTAAAAGAGAGCAAGAAGCCCCATCACCATCGCCAGGAACACGCTGTGCCGAAAGGTAAACCGAAACAGTCTGGTTTCTTCCTCGCGTTTCATGCCCGTAGCCGCTGAGGCCACCGCAACGCTGGTTAGGCTGATCATCTTGCCCATTACTCCTCCGGCGGAATTGACGGAGGCCATCAGCACGGGATTCATTCCCAGCCGGTTCGCTGTTACTTCCTGCAGGCTCCCGAACAGCGCATTAGCAGAGGTATCGCTTCCGGTGAGGAACACGCCCATCCAGCCAAGCAGCGCGCTGAAAAACGGGAAAGCTGCGCCCGTAGCGGCGAACGCCAGCCCTAAAGTGCCGGTGGCCCCGGAATAGTTCATCACGAATGCCAAAGCCAAGACCGCTGCCAACGTGAGTTCCGCCAGCATCAGTTGCTTGCACGTATTCATGAAGGCTTTGAGGAATTGACGCCAGCTCATACCTACCACCGGAGCGGCTAACAGAGCCGCGAAAAGGCACGCTGTCCCGGCCGCGGACAGCCAGTTAAAGTTAAAAGTCGCCGGATAGGGCGAAGGGGCGGCCACTACAGGTTGCATACGCTGTACTTCGTTATGCAGCCAAGGCCAGCGAAACACCACCGTAGCAGAGTTCAACAGCTTGGGCATAGGCGTAAATGGCAAGCTCCACAGCAGCACGAGAACCACCAACAAGATGTACGGGCCCCAAGCCACGAGTAGTTCGCGGGCCGGATAGTGCGCCTCGGCGACCTTCGATTGAGTCACATGTTTTTCGTGGAGCGTAAAAGAATCATGAGGCTTCCAGAAACTTAACAAAATCACCAGTCCAACAATGGCGGCGATTGAGGCCAAAATGGCGGTCAATTGAGGGCCCACGTAATTCGAGATCAGGAATTGAAATACTGCGAAAGCACCGCCGCAAACCGCGACTGCCGGCAGAACACCTTTGAGAGCCTTCCAACCGCCCATGACCAGGATGATGTAGGCCGGCAGGAAGAGAGCCACGGGCGAACACATGCGCCCCACACCAGAGCTGAGTCGGTCCAGGGGCAGGCCGGTGGTTGCTGCAAGCGTCACAATGGGAATTCCTATGGAACCGAATGCTACCGGGGCCGTGTTCGCCAGCAGGCATAGCCCGGCTGCGTAGAAGGGCGAAAAGCCAAGCCCGGCGAGCATGGTGGAGGCTACGGCAATCGGAGTTCCGAAGCCTGCGCCGCCTTCGACGAACCCGCCGAACGCGAAAGCGATGAGCAGCACTTGCAGGCGGCGGTCGTCGGTAAGATGACCGACGGAGTCCTTAATAACTTCAAACTTTCCGCTCTCAAGCGTGACGCGATACAACAAAATAGCGCTAAAAACGATCCATCCGATGGGGAACAGGCCAAAGGCCGCTCCATCTGTGGCGGCGCCAATGACATTGCGCCATGGCATTTGGTAGACAAACGCAGCGACCACAACGGCGGCAAAAAATCCACACAACGCCGCAACCCATGCCGGTTTCCGCATCACGCCCAATAGGACCAGCATGGTCAGGATTGGAACGGCGGCGGCCAGCGTCGAAAGAGGCAGACTTCCCGCGAGAGGAAAATAGTTTTGAGGCCACATAGGCGGACAACAAATTTATCACAGATTCGCAGAACATCCAAGCGGCAGTCGAATTCGTGTCAAGGTAAACTAGAGATGTCCCCTCGCTGGCAAAGTAGAAAATGTCCGGTTCCGTTCCGAAGGCATCGATTGTCGCCTCACTTTACGGTCGCTTTTTATACTCGGCTACATCATCCTGGTCATGGGCGGATGGAGAACACTCAAGACTATTCTGCCGGCATTCCTGCACGTGTCTCTTACGCGTAGCTGGATGCGGTCGCGCGATTCTTCTCGGCCCGCTCGGCCGTAATTCGCTCCAGATAGCCGCTGGCTCGAAAAGCGGCCAAAGGATCTTCGAACAGGCCGTGGGATCGGCGCCACTCCGCGATCGCCGGGCGCACGTCCGTAGAGAAGGCGTCCTTCAGACAGTTCTCAGCATCCACTAACGCGCAACTCTTTTGGTGCCGCGCCAGCTTTTCGCGATCCACCAACGCGGCCTTGGCATAGAGCTCCTGCGCCGTCGCGACGGTCTGGATCATGGCTTCGATCTTGCCCTTTAGGTTGTGGCTCTGGTCAATCATATACGCGATATCGGCGCGACTCGCAGTCTCCCATTCGTACATCGCGATTTCGTGGAAGATGCGGAACACCTGGTAAGGATCGATCGATCCCAGCGTCAGGTCGTCGTCGGCGTAGCGGCGGTCATTGAAGTGAAAACCGCCCAGCATGCCATCCGCCAGCAGCCAGGCCGCAATCTGCTCGATGTTCTGCGCTGAATAATGATGGCCCGTATCCACCAGAACTTTCGCCTGTGGGCCGGACGACTTTGCCAGCGCCAACGCCATCCCCCAGTCGGCGATATCGGTGTGATAGAACGCGGGCTCGAACGGCTTGTACTCCACCAGCATCCGCTGCTTCGCGCCGAGCTTCCCGTGCACCTGCCGCAGGCCATCTTCAAACCACGCCCGGCGCTGGCGGATATTAGCCGTACCCGGATAATTAGAGCCGTCGGCGAACCAAAGCGAGATGTCGCGGCTTTCGAGACGGCGCCCGATTTCGATACTTTCCAAAATATGCGCGACCGCCGTACGCCGTATATCCGGAGCTGGATTTCCCAGCGAGCCATATTTGTATATCTGATCTTGAAAAACGTTAGGATTGATGGAGCCTGGCCGCACCGAATATTTTTCCGCCGATGCCTTGACCTGGTCAACGCTGTCGAGTCCGTTTGGAAAATCCCATAGCACGTGCAGCGCGACTGTCGGGCACGCGCCGGTGCAGCGATGGACTTCACCCGCGTCGCTCAGCTTTTCCTCAATCGTGGTGGCTGCCGCGGGTTGCAGAAACTTACCGAATCGGGTTCCGGTGTTTGCGAAGCCCCAGGATGGCAGCTCGATCCGAAATGAATCGAGCGCGGCCCACACCGACTTGCTATCTTGAGTGTTCATCTATCTACTGGAACAGTCTGCCACAGGTAGGCTCCCAGGATCGTCCCGCGTCGCGCCGAACATGGCGAATAGGAAATTGAAGCGCCTTCCCATCTCTGGGCTTATTCTGATTGCTTCGCCGGCCATCGCACTCGCCCTCCTTTTGTACGTCTACGGCGTGGATGTGCCGTTCTGGGATCAATGGTCCATCGTTGGGCTGGCCGAAGCTTTCCACCTCCACATCCTGACATTCGGACAATTGTTCGCGCAGTATAACGAACACCGGCTTCTCTTCCCTCGCGTGCTGATGCTGGGAATCGACGCTCTTGCGCACGGCAACGTCAAGTGGGACCTGGCGGCGCTGTGGCTACTGGCTGCGGTCGTGCTGTTGAATGTGTATCGGCTGGCTAGGTTGACTCTGCAGGGAACCGCGGTTCGACTGCTCACTGGAACGTTTCTCGCGAGTCTGCTGATCTTCAGCCCGATTCAATATGAGAACTGGTTATGGGGCATGCAGGTGGATATGCTGCTGCCCGTGGCGTGCCTGAGTACGGCACTCGTGGTCTTGTATTCCAACAGTGGAAAGGGGCTCAAGCTGGCGATCGCGTCGGCGCTCGCGACGATCGCGGGATACTCTTATTTGAATGGGCTGAGCTGTTGGGTTTTGCTGATTCCGGCGGTATTGCAGCAGTTCAAAGGCAAGCCGGCCAAGCTGTGGGCTGCGTCCATTTGGATCGCGCTGACTACCCTAAACGTCGCGGCTTTCTTTTACCATTACCGGTTTCTCAGCAGCCGTCCCGAGATACCAAATCTATTGGCCCACAGTGAACTGGTGATCATATCGTTCCTCGGTTTCCTGGGAGCACCGCTGAGTTTAGGAACGGGGATCAACGAAGAAAGGTTGGCGCATTTCATCGGTGCCGCAGTAGTGCTATTAGCCGTGCCAACCGGTCTGAGACTCATCGATTCCCGGCGAAGGCCAGGCATGCTATGGCGCTGCCTGCCGTGGTTGACGATCGGAGCGTATTCGCTGGTCACCGCCGTGATCGTGACTCTGGGAAGGGCCACTTCGTCTCCGCAACGCTTGCTCGAATCACGCTATACCTCGTTCTCGGTTTACCTGTTGGTGGCTCTGATTTTCCTATTCCCGATTTTGTTCGCGCCACCGGACGCCCCGCCGTCAGGATGGAAGCGCGCGAGCATCGAGGGCTCGGTGGCCATGATCGTGTTTTTGCAGCTCTTCACAGCGTTGTACGCCATAGGGCAAATGAAGGAGACGCGCACCGACCGGCTTGAATCCAAGGCCTGCCTCGCATTCTTCAATCTCATCGATGATCCCTGCCAGACGCAGCGCCTGGATTGGGACCCCATGCTACTCAAGCAACGAGTGCAGTCTCTCGAGCGTCTGGATTTCTTTCATCCGCCGCTGGTTCAATCGCCCGATCTGAGACTTTTGGCGGGCTCTGCCGATCCTTTGTCGAAACAATTTGGCGTTTTCGAATCCCTGACGAATGCCGGTAGCGGCTTCTATAGAGCGTCAGGCTCCGGAGCTGCCGACGCCGTCGTCCTCAGCTACGTTGGCGCCAACAGTGCTCCAGTCGCGTTTGCAATGGCCGACTGGATGAAAGTAAACGCCAGCCACAATCCAACCGGCTGGGAGAAATGGTTCGAGCTACCGCAGGGCGCCGATCGGATCCAGGCCTGGGCGTATGACGCCCTCGCCGGGCGCGCGTTCCTCTTGTTCGGTGAACAGCGAGCTTCGGGCTTGCCCGTGACCGAGGTGCGCTTTATGGGCACAGCTCGCGGTTTCCTCGATACAGTCGATTCTGGCGATGTGCTCATGATGAAGGGCTGGGCTGTGCTGTTAAGCCAACACAAGCCCGCCGACATGACGCTACTGACTTGCGGCGACAACCACGCGATTGTGGCCGCCGGCCAGCCCTGGCAAATTCGTCCGGACGTGGTTCGCGAGTTGGGCGATGGTCGTTTTCTAAAATCCGGTTGGCAGATTGCGATCCCACCCGGGAAATTGCCGCAAGGTTGCGAAGTGAAGGCCTGGGCGTATGACGACGCCTTGAACGAGGCCGGTCTATTAACGGATTTGACAAAACTTGGTCTGAATATTAGATAGGCTATTTCTCGTATCCAGCTTCGCCGCCGAACTTAATGGTCGAATCGACGGAGTAAACCTTAACGCCAGTTGCTAAGGGGTGCAGCATTTGCAGCACGATGGACTGGCCCTCGGTCTTAATAGAGAAATGCGAGTTGCCTTCATGCTCTACCGGAAATTGGCGCGAGGCGAAAGGCGGAATCTGAACATCGAAGGCAGCCGAGCAGATCAAGGTAAGTTCCGTTTTGGCGCGCGAGTCACTCGGCAGCGAATAAAGATTCCCGGCCGAGTAGCAGAGCGAGGCCTTGGCCGCGACCTCTGAAGTGTTGACTAGCGAGATAAGATTGCCGTGCATCTCCTCGATATCTCCGGTGAACCACGGGTTGCGAGTGGGATATGCGACTTCGCGCGGCGTGCTGCGCAACTGATTGTCCTCCGCGCATTCAGCCCGGCCCGACACGGCGATCACCGGGGAGAGTTGGGGCGACGGAATCCTTTCGCGGATCTTCACCCACGCGCGCCCGGTCTCCTCTAGGATTTCGAGGCGATAGTCGGCGCGCTCGCCGGCCTTTAACCGCGTGATCGATTGCCAGTGGCCCGCCAGCGCCACCAATCCGCCACTGGCCCGATGAGGCTGGAGCTCCACAGTGACTTCGCGGTCGCCAAGATTCTGGAGCTGCAGGCTGGACCAACACATGGGGCCGTAGTCGAGTGACGGTAAGATGCTTTCCAGCACGCGTTCGCCGGCGTGGGCGACCGCGCTGGCCAACAATAGAACAAATGGCAGAATACGGCCCATCCCTTGTTCTCTTCGGCCGAAAAGCAATAAAACTGCAATTCAGCCGCGTTGGCCTGCTACCGCAGTATTCCCTAATAGCCCAGCCAGCCACTGCAAGAACTCCTGCACAGACTCTTGCATCTCGATGTAATACGCCGCGCAGGTGCCAGCGGTCCGGCCGACACTGATGGTGATGCCGTCCGGCAGCGCTCGAAACGCGTCCTCATCGGTTAAGTCGTCGCCCAGGTACATGGCCAAAGCGTCGCGTCTTCCCAGCGCTTCCCGAATCCAGCGAACTGCCAGTCCCTTGTGCCAATTCACACGCGGCCGGATTTCGAAAACCTGCAGCCCTTGGGTCACCTGAAAAAGGCTGACGATCGGAATCACCGCATCTTGCACGGTTTTGTGAACTTCATCCAGGCTACTCCGGGACGCTCTGCGGAAATGAATGCTGGCGGTGAACACCTTACTTTCCACCTCGACGCCGGGAATGTGCCGCAAGCGTACTTGCAGCTGCCGAGAGAGTTCCTCCAGCGCTTCCACCCTTCGGGCGGCGGTGGGCTCGATGAAATGCATTCCGGGGCCGGTGATCTCGAGCCCATGATTACCGGCGTAAATGATTTCTTCCATTCGAACGCGCTCTCTAAGGTCAGGAAGCGCCCGTCCACTGATGATCGCCACTGAGGACCGGTGGCCTGCCTCCAAAGCCCTCAACGCCCGCCGGCTTTGGAGCGGCATCGTGGCCGCGCCCGGGTTTACGTTGATAGGCGCCAAGGTACCGTCGAAATCCAGCGACAGAAAAACGTAGGAGGCATCACGAATGGACGAAGCAATCTGGGGCAAGTGGTCGAATAAAGGTTGCGGCATCACTTCAAGCCGGCTGGCCCTTGACTCCTTCCGGTAGCTCGACGCGAATCTCCGACACTGCGGCGATCAAATTGGCCGCCCAGCGATAAATGTTATGCTGCTTCACGGTTCTCCTCATTCTGCGCATGCGCTCCCGCCGTTCGCGCGGGTCCATGGCGACCGCCCTGTGGATCGCGTCCGCGAGTTCCTCGGTATCGTAAGGATTCACAATCAAAGCGTCCTGAAGCTCACGGCTGGCGCCAGTGAAGCAGCTCAGGATCAAAGATCCGCCATTGTCGTCACGGGCGGCTACATATTCCTTGGCCACCAGGTTCATTCCATCGTGCAGCGAAGTCACCAGGCACAGGTCCGATAAGCGATAGTAGGGGTCGATCTCGGAATGGTTGTGATGCCTTTTCAGGAAAACGATGGGCTTCCAGTGTTTGCTCTGGAACCGCCGGTTGATGCGTTCCGCTTCGCGCTCCACTTCGACGTTCAGGTCCTGATAGCGATCGATGTGCGTGCGGCTGGGCGCTCCGATTTGTACAAAGGTAAAGCGTCCGTTGTAGGAGGCGTACTTTTCCAAGAACCGTTCAATGCCGCGAAAACGTTCTGGAATTCCCTTGGTATAGTCCAGACGATCCACGCCGATACCCAATAAGTCAGCCTCCACGCCGAGCTGTTTGAACAGCGCATCTCGCTCCACACGGATTTCCTTATGCTCAGCTGCCTGCGTCTCCTTGAAATCCACGCTGATTGGAAAGGGCCGCACCAGGGTGAAGTGGCCGCCCTTGTTTACAGCGAAGCGCTCCCATTCGATGCGGGACTCGAGCGTCCGGTCGATGGTCTCAAGAAAGTTGTTGCAGTGGGATTGAATGTGGAAGCCGATGAGATCGGCGCCCAACAACCCTTCAAGCAATTCACGCCGCCAGGGGCAAATACCGAATGACTCGGGGTTAGGCCAGGGTATGTGCCAGAAGATAGCCACGCGCGCGTCAGGCCTTTTTTCCTTGATCAGGCGTGGAAGCAAGGCGAAGTGATAATCCTGAACCAGGACAATCGGGTTTTCGGCGCCCTCCATTTCCTCCAGGACGGCGCCGGCAAACTTGGCGTTCACTTCGCGGTAAGCTTCCCAGTCCTCGGCGCGGAAGATAGGCCGCGTATGGGCGATGTGGCAGAGCGGCCACAGGCCTTCATTGGCGAAGCCGTAATAGTATCTTTCTTCTTCTTCTCTGGTAAGCCACACACGCCGGAGCATGTACTGCGGCTCGTCCGGTGGAACCCGCAGCCGATCGTTGGCGTCGACGGCCTCATGATCCGCATCCCCGGCGCCCTGAGCGATCCAGGTGCCGGCGCAAGCACGAAGAATCGGCTCCATGGCGGTCACCAGGCCGCTGGCCGGCACTCGCACCTCGATCGTGCCATTGCGATGGACATGTTCGTAGGGCTCACGGTTCGATACGACGAACAGGCGGCTGTCTTCGAGCGTGGCTTGCTGAAAAACCCGCAGCCGTTCGGCGGTCCAAAGCGAATCCGCCGCTTCGCGCAGCCGGGCCTCTTCCTCGGCCGATGCTCGCGCGATCCGCAGGCTGGTGGCCAGGCTCGTTACTTCGCGCGTAATCGGCTTGAGCACGTCTTCAACGGGAAGGTCCGGATCGGTTACGTGTTCGCCGGTGCGAAGGTCTTTTAACCACTGCGCCATGCGCGCAATGGGCCGCTCCATGCTCCAGCGGACGATCAACAGCGTGATCGCGGAGATCAGCAGCATTTGTACCAGGACATGTTTAAATGTGTTGCGCCAGATCGCCATGTCCTGGCCATGAATGTCGGATGCGTCGTGGAAGACAGCCAAAGCCCAGAGCTGGCCGTCATGATGCACCGGCACGGCGTACACATGGACGGAGTCCTTCCCGGCCTGGAAGAAGAGGCTGGAGTTGTGACCGTCCATCAACGTTTTGGCCACGGCTGGAAGTTCTGGGCCCAGGCGCGCCGCCAGATTCGGAGTCATCACCACCGGATGAGCCTGCTTGTCGTAGATAGCAATACCGTCCAATCGCTCCCGGTTGCCGAAGCGCTCGACGATTCTTTGCAAGCTGTCTTGGGCGCCCTTGGCAAGAAGGGGCTCGACAGTCTCCTGCAGGCTTTCGGCTAAGACCTGAGCCCGCCGCTCGAGTTCGTTCTTCCGCGACCTGTCTTCTGCCTGCACTTGATAGAGCGCGAAAGCCACCGAGACGATCGTGACTGCGACCACAAGGGAGACGATCAGCCGCAGTCTCAGACGCATAAGTTCTTTCAGAGCAAGGGGAGTGCCAAGACGGTAAGTTAAGCTTTCTTAAGGACTGGAAATGTTTCCAGGGTCCCAAAGTCGTGTGCGTTACACGAATTTTTTACCTAAATTTCGCAGCGAAGTGTATGAAAAGCCGACTCGCTCGGGTTCGTTTCGTAATCTGGCTTGGAAGGCGGGACCGGAGTGATATGTTCACCGGCCAACAGTGTACGCGTTGGTTGGTCTGGCACCCGAGACAGTGCAAGCCGCCGGTGAAGTATCCTCAGAGGAGATGCCGCTGGTTGACTCTATTCTGCGCGTACTCCCACGGCGCCGGATTGCCGATCTACCTTTGAATTTCTCCCGGCTGCCTGCGTACCGCGCCGAGTATTTTCCCGACTCTGGACCCAAGCCTTGGCTCGATCGCGATAATTGGTCCCAGCAGATCGAGACCTTGCCTGCCGAACAGGCCGCACTCTGCCGTCACTGGGCCGAAACTGGCTACGTCATCCTGCCCAAGCTGATTCCCGATTCTCTGCTGGATGGCGCCTGGCAGGCGTATGAGCAGTCGGTACAAGGCGGGAACATCACGCTTGCGCCGGAGCCGGCTGCGGACGGAGACCCACTCCCGGGGCGGTGTTTGAATCCTCACAAGCGAGTCCGTCCGTTTTGCAGCGTGGCTAAGCGCCCGGAGTTGATGCGCTGGCTCCAGCGCCTGCTGGGCCATCCTGTGAAGCTCCTGCAGACCATCGCGTCGCATAAAGGAAGCCAACAATCCGCACATTCGGACTCAATTCACATGACCACCTATCCGCTGGGTTATCTGGCGGCGGCCTGGATAGCCTTTGAGGACATTCGAACGGATTCCGGCCCCTTGGAGTTTTATCCAGGCAGCCACCGCCTACCGTACGTGTTCAGCCGCGATTTGCAGATCTCGGTGGACGACATGAAGAAGGACGGCTATACGTCGTATCGCGCACGCTACGAACCGCACGTGCAAAGATTGATCGCGGAGCATGGGCTTCAGCCGAAGTATTTCGAGGCGCGTAAAGGCGATGTCTTGATCTGGCACGCCAATCTGCTGCATGGCGGATCGCAGCGTCGCGACCTTGGTTTGACACGCAAGGCGCTGGTGGGGCACTACTTTGCCACGGGCGCGTTCGTATACCACGACCTGTCGGCAGTGTCGTCGCGGCAGCAGTACTTTGGCGGTTGCCTGGTGCGCTAACCCCGATACACTGCTTTCGGGAGACAATGGTCGCGTTCGCCTTTTAGTTCCGCTTACTGCACTGCCATGGTGACCGATTGCCCCACTTGGCTGGCGTAGCCCGCGGCGTAAATCGTGATGGGGACGGCGGGCCCGACGGGTGCAGTCTGCGGTAGCTCGACATTCACCTGTGTCGCTCCGGCGATCAGGCCCGGCGCTTGGCCCGCGAAGGTGACCTGAGCATCCACGCCGCCGATCGTCACGCCGATACTCGCCACCGACGCTGGGAATGGAGGAACCAGCGGCCCGATTGAGCCGTCG
>Ga0210401_10000221_pt1 | contig 71394 bp, 65 predicted proteins | sample IncBWH32MmetaG_FD_150866 | JGI IMG/M metagenome (GOLD analysis project Ga0210401, IMG submission 150866) | Forest soil microbial communities from Barre Woods Harvard Forest LTER site, Petersham, Massachusetts, United States - Inc-BW-H-32-M | ecosystem: Environmental > Terrestrial > Soil >...
GACCGGATTTCATGGGCGGCATGACGGCCCTGCTCTACGCGGCTCGCGAAGGTCACATGGATTCAGTGCGCGCTTTGCTGGACGCGGGAGCCGACGTCAATCAAGTCAATGGCGACAAGCTCAGCCCCCTGGTCACCGCCATCATGAACGGCCATCTCGATCTTGCAAAATATCTGCTCGATCGCGGCGCGGATCCAAACCTGGCTGGTCTGTCCGGCCTGACTGCGCTTTACGCGGCGGTCGATGTCCAATGGGCGCCCAAGACCTGGTTCCCGCAGCCCAACGTCGAACAGGAGAAGGTGACCTATCTGGATTTAATGAAGGCTCTGATCGATCGCGGCGCCAACGTCAACACCCCCATCGGCGAGAAGCTCTGGTTCCGGTCGTTCACCAACGACTATACCTGGGTGGACACCGCCGGATCGACGCCCTTCTGGCGCGCCGCGCAATCGAGCGACCTGCCCGCCATGAAACTTCTGGTGGAGCATGGAGCCGATCCGAAACTCGCCAATAAAGCTGGTGAAACTCCGCTGATGGCCGCTACTGGTATCGGCTGGGCCTGGAACTGGAGCGTGCGAGCGCCCTATCCAGCAATAGACGCCGTCAAGTATTGTGTCGAGCTCGGCGACGATGTAAATGCGGCCGATACGCGCGGCTACACGGCACTGCACGGCGCAGCGTTCCTGGGCGACAACGACATGGTGAATTATCTGGCTTCCAAAGGCGCCAAGGCCAGCGTCAAGAGCAAGGCCGGCGATTCCGCTGCGGACATGGCGAACGGCCCCACGCGTTTCGGCCAGCCGCATCCCGACACCGTAGCGTTACTCGAAAAACTGGGCTCGCCCAACTCGCACAATTGCCGCTCCGATCAATGCGTCGTGGCCGCCCGGTCGCAGGTCTATCAGCTATCGCCTGCCGATCTAGCCGAAAAGGAAAACCTCGACAAGTTTGCGAACTCGCTCGGATTCGAATCGGCCGAATATCATGTCGACGCGCGAGGCGCCCGTCCGGCCCCGGGTACCAAATAGTATGCGTTTAATGTTCGTACTCCTGGTCGCGCTGGCATCGCTCGCCGCTCAAGATAAAACGCAAGACAAGGCTCAAGATAAAGCCCAGGAAAAGGACAAGCAGGACAAAGCGCCTAAGCAGGTTCCCAACCCCACCAATCTGAAGGTCCTCAAGGTTACCTCCGGCACGGAAGTGCGCCAGATCATGCGGACCTTTACAGCCGGCCTCGGCGTGCAGTGCGTCTACTGCCACGTTCAGGGCAACTTCCCAAGCGACGAGAATCCCAAGAAGGAAGTAGCGCGCCACATGATCGAGATGTCGCAGAAACTCAACGCGCAATTCTCCGATGGCAAGATGCACGTCACCTGCTACACCTGCCATCGCGGCGAGACCGAACCGAAGACCGCGCCGGAACCGAAGCCCGCTTCGTAATCGTGCAAACCCGCCGAAGCTTCTTGAATCAATTGCTCGCCACCGGACCTTCCCTCCAACAAGTATCGGAACTGATTCGCAAGAAGTCTGCTTCCCCCGTCGAGCTCACCGAGGAGTGTCTGAAGCGCATCGAGAAGCTCAACCCCTCGCTCAACGCCTACATCACCGTGATGAGCGAGCAGGCCCTGGCACAGGCGCGCGAACTTGAAAACGAGCGGCAAAGTGGCAAGTGGCGCGGACCGCTGCACGGTGTTCCCATCGGACTGAAGGACCTGATCGACACCACCGGCGTACGCACCACTGCTGCCAGTGCGATCTTCGCCGATCGCGTGCCGTCTGAGGACGCCGAGGTCGTGCGCCGGCTCAAAGCTGCGGGCGCCGTTCTGGTGGGCAAGCTAAACATGCATGAGTTCGCCTACGGCGCGACTTCGGTGCCCTCTCACTACGGCCCGGTCCACAACCCATGGAGCCTCGATCGCATCGCCGGTGGATCATCCGGTGGTTCCGCGTCTGCGGTTGCGGCTGAGCTCTGCTATGGCGCGCTCGGCTCCGACACCGGAGGTTCCATCCGCCAGCCGTCCGCCTATTGCGGCATCGTCGGCCTCAAGCCGACTTATGGACGCGTCAGCACGCGCGGCGTGATTCCGTTGTCGTGGTCGCTCGATCACATTGGACCTATGTGCCGCACCGTGGCCGACGCTGCTCTGCTTTTGGGTGTCATCGCCGGCCATGATCCGCTGGAGACCACCAGCATCGATGCTCCAGTCCCCGACTACACGCACGCGCTTCGTGCCAACGTATCGGGATTTCGCCTCGGTATTCCCCGCGCGATTTTCTACGATCAGCTCGACCCGGAAATCGGCGCTGCGGTCGACAAAGCCATCGACGTGCTCGGCAAGCTCACCTCCGGCGCGCACGATGTTCGACTGCCCGCCTACGAGAATCCGCCGGTCCTCGCCGCCGAAGCATACGCCTACCATTTGCCCTATTTATCCAAGACGCCGGAACTGTATCAGCCGTTTACTCGCGCCCGCATCGAAAGCGGGGCAAAAATCACGGCGGCAGCCTATATCCAGGGGCGGCGTGAAATCGACCGTCTTCGCCGCGACATCCAGCAAGCCTTCACCACCACAGACCTGCTAATCACGCCCACCACACCCGTTCCTCCAGCCACCATCGAAAGCGCCAAGCTGGATGTTCCACCTGTAGGCAATGTCCCGTCCTCGCTTCGCAATACGGCGCCCTTTGATGTTTTCGGCTTGCCCACGATTTCGATTCCTTGTGGCTTCACCAGCACCGGCCTCCCGATTGGCATCCAGATCAGCGGTCCGCACTTGGGAGAGTTGCAGGTCCTGGCGCTGGCGCACGCCTATGAGCAGGCCACCGACTGGCATACTCGCCGGCCATCGCTTTCGCAAAAATAAAAAACCTCGTCGGAGAAATCTGTGGGTCACTGATACGCTCCAATGGCGGCCGCGAGCTCATCTCGCGCAGCCCGCAAACCCGATGCGGGATGACGCGGCTCCAGCGTTTTGCAGTTCGCCGCAATGCCAAACGAGTTCGAGACCTCATACGCGATCTAGAAAGGCTGAATCGCGGCGAACCTTGAGCGAACCGTTTTCTCCATTCGAATCGAAACCGCTCCGCACACCAATGGAACCAGCTTTCGGCTCTACCGACAAGAAGATTTGTCTTGACAGAAGAGTGTTCCGCTGTTTAAATCGATTCATGCTGGCGACCTTGCAAATCGTACAGAGCCCCGAAAAAGCGGGGGTCTTACTCCAGCCCGGCCGACTTCGTCTCCTCGAACAATTAACTGAACCCGATTCTGCCGCCGGACTCGCCCGACGCCTCGGCGTGCCTCGGCAGAAACTGAACTACCATCTGCGCGAACTGGAGCGCGAAGGCTTCCTGGAGTTGGTCGAGGAACGCCGTAAAGGCAATTGCGTGGAACGCGTAGTGCGCGCCGCTGCCCGCGAATTCCTGATCGCTCCCCAGACCGGCGATCGCGTCACTGCCGATCGTTTCTCCGCCGCTTATCTCGCGTCTGCTGCTGCGCGCATGATACGCGCGCTGGCCTCTCTCTGCATCCGCGCCCGCCGCGCCGGAAAACGCGTCGCCACGCTTACCCTGGAAACCGAGATCCGCTTCGCTAGCGCTGAATCCCGCGCCGCCTTCGCCGAGGAGATGACCGCCTCCATCGCGCACCTTGCGGCCAAATATCATAACGAGCGGGCCGAAGGAGGGCGGCGTTTCCACCTGCTCTCTGCCGTTTATCCCACCGTCAGGCTGGAGGAATCCGGCAGCGAATCCGCAAATCTGGAGTGAAATATGAGCAGATCCCATGAGACCGTCATCGATGTAATAGCGACCCCCGAAGAAGTCTTCCGGGCCATCACCGACCCCGAACAAATTGCGAAATGGTTCGCCCCCGAGGCCCGAGTCGATCCGCGCGTCGGCGGAGAATACTACTTCTCCTGGGGCCCGGGGATGGAGGGTAGAACCACCATCACCGCCTGGGAGCCCGGTAAGCATTTCGGCACTTGCAGCGAACGTTCCCGCACCTACGGCCACAAAGGCCCCGTGGACACGGGCGTTGTACAAAAAATGTGTGTCGATTACTACATCGAATCGCTGGACGGAGGAATCACGCGCCTCCGTCTGGTTCAGTCCGGCTTCGGGCCCGAATCAGCCTGGGACGATGAGTTCGCCGATACGAAATCCGGCTGGGCGGGCTTCCTGAAAAAACTAAAGGAGTTGCTCGAAAAATAATCCACATGCAACGAATACCCTGGAACCCAATTGCGCTCGGTTCGCTGTTGCTCATCTCGGCCTGCTTAAGAGGACAGGAAGTGCAATCACCGCAATCTGAAAAGTCGAAGCCGCCTGTCAAAATGGAGCAGCGCGGGCGCATCCTTGGAATCGGCGGTGTCTTCTTCAAATCTGCTAATCGTGATCAGATGCGCGAATGGTATTCGAAGCATCTTGGACTTGCTGACAAAGGCCAAGGCGCGATGCTTCCCTGGCGCGAACACGATGAGCCGCAAAAGGAACACGTTACAGTTTGGACTGTTTTTCCCGCCTCCACCGGCTATATCCCAGCCACCCAACCGCTCATGATCAATTACATCGTGGACGATCTGGATGCTTTGCTCGACCGCTTAAAACAAGAGGGAGTAAAGATAGACGACAAACGAATGAATGAATCCTACGGTCGCTTTGCCTGGATCTATGACCTGGATGGGAATAAGATTGAGCTCTGGCAGCCGCCGTCCGCGAAGCCCTAAGGGCTTGCCACTGCACTTACTCAATCGGTTTTCTGTAGCTACATTCCGATTCCGCCCGATAAGTCGACCGGCGTTTATCGTATGAGAAAATCGTACGGCTTTCGCACCTACCGAGCCCTCGAAATTGCACTCCGTCACTCACCTGGCAAAGCTGCCAGAGCCGGCGCCCAACCGCGATTTTCTTCTAACGAGTCATGAAAAAAAGGCAGGAGCCGACCAGCGGCCACTGCCTCGAAAACGTGCACTCGCCCAGTTAGTTCTTCTTGTATTCTTTGTATTCCGAAGGCCGCGAAGTGGGCTCTACCACCACCGTCTCTTCCCGGTATTCGGCCGTCCGCTTGCTGTCTCGGATGGTGTTTTTGTCCACATTGTGCGTGCTCTCACCGGCCGAAGCGATGTCCTCGGCTCCGGTCTGCTTCAGAATGTCCTTGGCGCGCGAGATTTCCTCGGACGTGTCGCAATGGACCGACAAAAGAATCCCGCCCTCTTTGATCCGGCCTTCATAACGCTTGGCTTCATATTCCGGAATCCCCATCCCAACCAATGCGCCGATCAATCCGCCGACCGCTCCGCCAACGCCCAAGCCTGCCAGCGCGCCCATGATCGGACCTGCTGCAATGAGTGGGCCTACGCCAGGAATCGCCAGCGCCCCGATTCCAGCCAGCAAGCCCAGCGTTCCACCCACTACTCCACCAGTGGCCACGCCGGTCGCTGTGCCTTCCGGCGCCTTGGTGTTCTTCTCGTGGGCAAACTCTTTCGAGCTGCTGTTATCGGGCAACAACACGGAAATGTCGTTGTTGGAATACCCCGCCGCCATCAGGCGATCTACGGCCTGTTCCGCTTGTGAGCGGGTCTTATATATGCCGAATACGGCTGTGTTTTTTCCTGCCATGAAATGCTCCTTTTGTTTGATTTGGAAACTTGAAATTATTGGTGCTCAGGCTTGACGGACATCTCGTTGTTGACTTTTCCACCACTTCCCACAACGTCCATTGCCTTGGATTCAATTGCTCTCTTTTCCTCTTCGGAACGGACCGGTCCCTTGAGGGTCACAACACCGTTCTGGCTGATCACTTTCACGTTGTGCGCGTAAGTGGACAGCGACTTGTCTCCCATGATCGATTGCCTGATTCTCTTGGTCAGGTCCCGATCCGATACGTTGCTTTTCTGCTGATCGGCCGTAGGCTCGCTACGATCCCGATCGCGCTTGTTTACCGCCGTGTTGTCAGGTTGCTGGCCGTACGCCACGACCCAGGAACCACACAACAGAGCTGGAACTAATATGCTTGCGATTTTCATTTCTTTGTTAGCTCAGCAGATTCGTCTCTTAGACGTCCTGCATCCGCTTTCCCCCTTTCTCGATGGCCTTACCGGCCTGATGGGTGAGATCCTTGGATTTGTCCACGACCTTGTCGCTGGTTTTCTTGACAGCTTTGGCCGCGGTATCTATTTTGTCTTTTGCCTTGTCCTTCAAATTGTTCATGCTTTGTCCCCTTCGACAAATCTGATTCGAGTAACCTCTGAACAACGGTGCAAGTTGCAGGCCACCGCCTAAGAGGTTGCTGAAAAAGTCTTTCAAGAGCTCACATCGGCAGGTCGGGGACCTGCTCCACAACTCCAGGTCAATGACTTAGCTCTACACATGGCGCAGGTCTCCGACCTGCGAGAGACTTTTTCAGCAACCTCCTAACTCTCTTGAAACATTAGCGAGTGAGTTTGTAACTAGCGAATAAAATGACGCGAGCGGAAGTTCTTACCGAAATCCGCGCTGTCGAACTTTTGAAAACCTGGAAACGTCACTAGGCCCGCGCGCCGCTCACCCACGCTTCGATACCTCTCGTTCCAGTTTCGACAACTGCTCGTCGATCGTTTTTTTCTCCGACTGCGGGATCGAATCGGCGAACCAGCGGATGTACCGGCCCAGCTCCTGAGTGGCGCGTGCCGCCCACGAAGAATGGCGATGCTTCAGCACCCGCTCCAGTTGGCGTTTGATAAAAGCAGCTCGGAGTCGGTCGGCGTCCATCGCGATAACCCTGCTGGCAGGCGTGCACTTTGACGACCACGTTTTTCGCGTCCTCCCTCTCACCAAACGTCACTGACCGCGGGTCGACAGCTACGTCCACATGGGGGGCTGAACGGGCGGGTCTATGATGTCCGGACCGGGCGGATCGGGGTCTGGCCCGGGAAGATGCGGCTCTTCGGGCATTGGGTCAGGACGTGGGGGCTTCGGTTCAGGATTTTGCATTGTCGTCTCCTCGGGAGTCGTGGCAGATCGAATGCCAACTCGAACAATTCAAGCCGGACAATGCGCTTAGGTAGGTTCCGGAGGACACCATGCCTGGAATATCATCGAGTAGATTTAGCCGAAGGGCTGTTAGTGTTACACAGCAGACTTTCGGTTAGACACGCGCCCCAGGCTCTTCCAGCGCCGACTTTTTGATTGGCATTCTGAGTGCTCAGTGATCAGACGTGGAACTGCTAACGATTCTTTCGGTGATCCCTGCCGCTCTAGGATTGGCTCTGCTATTACAAATCGGAGCCCTTAAGGTCATCTTCTGGGCCCTCAATTCGAGAATATGAAACTCTGTAACGCCCCCCAGCCGGACCAGCCCAGCCATCACTGCGTTCGATATCATCAGCACAGTGGCCCCCACCAGACCTTTGTCGCCGAATGGAATGAGGGCGAAGCGAATTCCCGCCGGCGCCCCCCTCTTCACTCCCGAACCGGCCTTCATCCTGGAAAGCAGCAGCCCGGCCGCCGGCGCGCAAGCTCAACCCGCTAGCAACACTGGTATTCTTTGGTCAGGTCGCAAGGAGACCAGTGTGTGCGAGATGAACAAGCGAATCAAATCATCCAGCGTCTAACAAAAATCGAGGAAGTCCTGCAGGCGATCGCCCAAGCGCTGAGCAGGATCGCCCCCCCGGAAAAAGGGCGCAAGAGGCGGGACGAACCGGTCGTGTTCTTGCCCCGCGTAGAACCCGAGCCACCGCCGCTCCCGCCCGGAGCGCCTCCCATCATCAAGTCCCGGCGAGGGGTTACGTCGTCTTAAGACGGGCGGCCGCATGGCTCGTAAGCTAATTCTTGACGTACTTCTTCAGATCTTTCGGGCCGACTTCGGCGCCATAGACGTTGCCCTGGTGATCCACCGCAACGCCTTCCGACATGCTTGATCCGCCCTTCGGATCGGGGTCCGGAATGTACGACGTGACCTTGCCGTCCTTGGCGCTTCCGATCCGGATGCCGCGATGGCAGCCTGGGTTGTGCCCGTAACCGTTTCCATCGTTCGACTCCGAGTCGGTGACAAAAATCGTGTCGTCTTTGATGATGAAGATCCCGCTCGGCCGGCCGAACTGTTTCCACTCCGCGATGAACTTGCCATTTTGATCGAAGATCTGGATGCGGTTGTTGGTGCGATCGCCCACGAACAGCCGTCCTTTGGAATCGAACGCGAGCGTGTGCGGCCCATCGAACTCACCAGGACGCGTGCCTTTTTTGCCGAACTCCTTTATAAATTTTCCGTCCTTCGAGAATTTTATGACGCGCGCGTTGTCGCACATGCAGCCCGTGTGTCCGTCCGCGACGAAGATGTCACCGTTCGGAGCCACCGCGACGGCGGATGGTGCCCCGAAAGTGTCAGGACTATTCCCTTTCACACCTGCCTTGCCGAGCGTCAACAAGACCTTCCCGTCCGGACTGAACTTAAAAACCTGCAGCCCCTTAGTTCCGTCCTTCGATTGCTGCTCGTCCGTCACCCATACGTTGCCTTGCTTGTCCACAAAGAATCCGTGAGGAAACACAAACATTCCCGCGCCCCAGTGCCGCACCAGTTTGCCGGAAGTATCGAACTCGAGAATCGGATCCAGGTTGGAATCGCCGCAAAAGTTCTTGCCGCACCGGTCGTACGCCCATACGTTACCGTCCGGACCGATGGAGACGCCGGCCGTCGATCCCCATTTCCTTCCATCCGGCAACTGCGCCCAGTTTGTCACCGTGTGATAAGGATTTGACAGATCGTTGGAAGGCGGAGAACTCTCGGCCGCGCGGTCCGCTCCGAGAATTGCAAACATCGAGGCCAGCGATCCAACCAGCGCGAGTCTGAATCGACTTGAGTGACTCATAAACTACCTCCTGGGGAAGATTTCGGGGTCCAACCGCACCGCCAATTCTAGCGTATTTTCCCCGAGCGGAATATATAGTACTCGGATATTACTAAAGTACTATAACGGATAGTAGGGATGATCGAATAAAGATTTAAGAATGAAACAGTTGCCTCTATTACCCGTCTAATACGCAATGCATGGGAGTCCTCACCTTTTAATCGCGGACCACACTATGACCGCCCAGTGTCTGCAGCGCCTGCTGGAGGCTGAATTCCCTGGTGTGGAGATAGTGGCCGACGGCCAAGGTCTGTATGATATCGTCGCGGCGTCCAAGCCGGATCTGGTTCTGCTCGATATCGGGATTCCGGGCCTCGGTCTCGAAACGCTCCGGCAACTGCGCGCCGTTTCACCCCTTACCAGGTTGTTGGTAGTGACCATGCATGCTTCACCTCAATACGTTGCCGAAACGCTCCGCGCGGGCGCTGCCGGTTACGTCTTAAAATCATGCGCCGTGTCGGAACTTGTGAGTGCGATCCGTGCGGTCCTGAACGGTCATTCGTACATGACTCCATCGCTGGGCGAACGCGTGGTCTGTACGGTGGCAAACCGGAAAGGTCGCCCCAACGGAAAGAATCTAACTTCGAGGCAGCGGGAGGTACTTCAGTTGGTTGCACAAGGCCGAACCGCCAAGGAGATCGCCACTACTCTCAGCCTCTCCGTAAAGACCGCCGTCTTTCACAAAACGGCGGTCATGGACAAGCTCGGGCTGCGCACCACGGCGGACCTGACTAGATACGCGCTGGAGCATGGCGTTCTTTCGCCGCTGGCTTCGACCACGATCCCACTCGCTTCAACTTCCACCTCCGCGTGACGATTCGGCACAAATAGTAGGGCGGACCCCATGGTCCGCGCGGGACGCCCCGTCCCGCCCTGTTGGCGCGTGGCTAGGCCTCCGGCCTGCTATGTTGCAGCACAGCCGCAACCGCGTCAGCCGTTTCGCCAAGCGGACCCGGCGTGAGCGCGAAACAGGATGCAGCCGCGGCCAGCCCGCAGATCACGGCCACCGTTTCTGAATCCGTGAGCGGGCCTTGTCCCGATTCGCTCAGAAGCCGCCCGCTCATCTCCGCCTGAGAAACAGGCGCGATGCGGGGATGGGCCGCGCGCGGGCCGCGCATGAAAATCAGACATCCAGCTCGGCCAGGGGGCTTAGCCGGGGCGCCAAAATCATTCGGTACGATAAAGCGGAAGCGCGGCCACGCCTCCGGCAGCCGAAGTCCGTCGGCCTCCAATAGTTCGGCGCCTCCATCGTCCACATGGAAGCACCGCGGAATGGGAAGTACCTTCAGCGTCTCCGGCTCTACCAGCGCCACGTCATCGCCTGAGATCGCAAATCCGCGGCGACCCAGCGCCAGGCTCAACGTCGTTTTTCCAGCCTGCGAGCAGCCCGCCACCAGCGCCACCGAATCCGCAATCTGCATGGTCGCGGCATGAATCGCGATCGAGCGCCGCTGCGATCGGATAATGCTCTCGCACAGGGCTGCCTCCAGATTCCACAGCGCGCCTGACAAGGTCGAAATCGTGCCGGCCTTCTCGCCGAGCCGCCACCCGAACCGCGTCTCGCTCTCACTCTCAATAATCGCTTCGGCCGCCGGCCCGGTGAAACTACGTGCGAGAAAATTCCGATAAAGCCCGGCCATCAACCTTTGGACGTCAGGGACATTGGTGCGCAGGCGAAACGGGAAATCGTATACGCAGAACGAATCAGCCGGCGCGATCTTCTGTGACGCTGCGGTTGCTAGCACTTCCGCTCCACGAATCCCAGCCGGATCAGTTCGCCGATAAAAGCGCGCGCGTCCTGCTCGATTCGGCTCCGCTCCTGATCGTAAGTCTCGGCGAGTTTATCGACTATCTGATCCAGGGAATGCACGCCATCGCACATCTCCCAGATCGCGGCGCCCACTTGATTTACCGGAACTGCCAGACTGGTGTCTTTTTGGAAAAGGAGAACAGTTTGATCGGGAAGAGGGTTAAGGTCAACTTCCCGGTGGCGAAGCAGCACGTCCGTGCCCGACAACTCGCCGCCAGGTAACATCGGCGTCCGACTGGATAGCTTATTGTGGTCCGCCGCTTTGGGCCAGCGCCGGTCGCTCGGCCGCTTGGATTACTGCCAGAACGGTCGGTGGAACGTACAGCAGCTTCCCTCCAAAGTTGCGCCGGCTGACGACGTTATCGCTGTCCGGTTTAGAAGGAGACTTAATTGGTTCCATGGCAACCGAGTATAGCGCAAAAGCCGATGTTTAGACAACGCTTTTAGCCGTCCTTTTACTAGCGCGATCAAAGCCCTTTGCGTGTCGATTTGAAATATCAGATGTGCTTGACAGCGCGGTCTGCCTGCTGTCATACTGCCTCTTGCCATGGCTACGCAAGTCGCATCGGGGAAAGGCACGCCGGTCAATGAGTTAGCTTGGAAAGCGATTCAGGGCGCCTACGATCTTCAGGTGCACGTGGCTCCCGATGTCATCGAGCGGCGCATCGACGACGTAGGTCTGGCGGAAGAATTCCTGGCCCACGGCCTCAAAGGTTTCGTGCTGAAATCTCACTACATCCCGACCGCGGAGCGCGCCAAGGTGGTGTGCCGCGCGGTCCCCGGCATCCAGGCCTACGGCGCCCTCACGCTCAATCACAGCATCGGCGGTTTGAACCCCGTCGCGGTGGAACTGGCCGGACGCTCGGGTGCCAAAATCGTGTGGATGCCGACCGTGGACGCCGCCAACGAAACCGCTGGGCGTGTGGATGGACCCAGCACTAAACTCCCGTTCTGGGCCAAGATCCAGCGCGAACTCGCGGCCGACGGCATCGCGCCTGCTCCGCTCACGGTGCTCGATGGAAACGGCAAAATAAACGAAGCAACCCGGCGGTGTCTCGAACTGATCGCTCGCCACAACATGATCCTGGCTACCGGACATCTGGGCCGTCACGAGATCTTCCCGCTGGTCCGCACCGCGCGGGAAATGAAACTCCAGCGCGTATTGGTAACGCACGCCGAATTCCCTTCGCAGAATTTCTCGGCCGAAGAGCAGCTCGAACTGGCCGACGCAGGAGCGTTCATCGAACATTGCTTCACCACCATGTACACCGGTAAGGCGCCCTGGGACGCGGTGCTCGATAGCATCCGGAAGGTCGGCCCGGAGCGCTGCGTGCTATCTACCGATCTCGGCCAGACCATCAACCCCCCGGTGGCTGAAGGCTTCGCCATGTTCGCTCAAACTTTGCTCGACGCGGGCTTCTCCACCGAACAAATCCGGCGCATGGCAGTCACCAATCCGAGCGAACTGATTCAATAGAGCGGGTCCTGATGAGCCACAAAGTTGTCCGCAGCATTCGCCGGCCGGACGCCGATACCGTACGACTGCTGGGCGATCTGGGCGTCGCCACGGTCCATGAAGCGCAAGGCCGCACCGGCCTGCTGCGGCCCTACATGCGCCCCATTTATCCCACCGCGAAAGTTTCCGGACCGGCCATCACTGTGTTGTGCCACCCCGGCGACAATCTCATGATTCATGCCGCCATCGAAGTCTGCAAGCCCGGCGACGTCCTGGTGGTCGCGCCCTTGTCCGATTCCACCGATGGGATGTTTGGCGAGTTGCTGGGCGTCTCCTGCCGCGCGCACGGCGTGGCCGGTTTAATCATAGACGCCGGCGTGCGCGATACCACCGACCTTACCGCGATGCAGTTTCCTGTTTGGGCCAAGGCCGTTTCAGCGCAGGGCACCGTGAAAGCGAGCGCCGGTTCGGTCAACGTGCCCATCGTGTGCGCGGGCGCGATGGTCGACCCCGGCGATGTCGTCGTCGGTGACGCGGATGGTGTCGTCGTAGTGCCCCGGCAGGCCGCTGCGGAAATTGCCAAGCTGGGCGACCAGCGCCGGATTAAAGAACAAAAGTCGCGCGAGCGTTTGGGCCAGGGTGAATTAGGAGTCGACTTTTACGGCCTTCGGGCTAAGCTAAAAGAGCTCGGAGTGGAGTATGTCGACGAGGCGCCCGACGGAACTTCACATAAGGCCGGAGCGTAGCAGGAGGTTAAGAATATGGGACAGATCGTAGCGGCCATGGCGACCGTTCATGCGCCACAGTTATTCACCTATCCTCCCAGTGAGGATCCCGCGCAGCTCGACGCGGACATCGCAGCTATGCGGCAGCTCGGCCAAGACCTGGATGAAATCAAACCCGACGCCTTGATCGTAATCGGCGCCGATCACCTCGAAACATTTTTTCTGTCAGCGGTGCCGACCTTCGCGATCGTAGGCGGCGAGAAATCGAAAGCGGCGTTTGCTCGCAAGACCTATGCTCTTCCGATTCATCCCTTCGCCGAAGAGCTCCTCGACAAGCTGGTGAACGCCGGCTTCGACATGACCTATTCGCAGGACGCCGAGCTCGGACACGCCTTCGCCGCGGTCTACGAATGGGTTATCGAGGGCCGCGCGATTCCCGTGGTTCCCATTTTTGTGAATACCTACCTGCCGCCTCTCCCCACCGCGAAGCGTTGCGCTCAGCTCGGGGCCGCGATCAAGGATGCTGTGGCAGCCTCTCCTTATAGGATTGCGATGGTCGCCAGCGGTGGGATGTCGCATTATCCCGGCGCGTGGAAATATCCGCAGCCGGCTTACGATTTCGACTGGTGGGCCATCGCCCAGATGGAGCGCGGCCACAACGATGCCCTTCTCAAGCTGACCAGCGAACAGTTGGACGAGGTCGGTAACACCGAGATGCTTCCCTGGATGGTGATGTTCGGCGCCATCGGTAATCGGCCCGGCGAATTGGTGACCTATCAGCCCACCTGGCACCACGGCCACGCGGTAATGCGTTTCATACCTAATAAGAAGAACGCACCCACGACGCCAGAGCCCGAGACCGCGTTCCAATTCCAAAGCGGCGGCTATCAGTTCTACAAACATCCCGATCCTGCGGTTTATCCTTTGAACAAATTGCTGTTTGATTTGCGCTTCAGCCAGCCGCTGCGCCGGCGTCTATTTGAAAACACGAAGGCGCTCGCGGCCGATTATGGGCTCACCGAAAGCCAGGCCGAAGTTCTCGAAACGATGAAAGACGAGAGCATCGACGCCGTTCGTTCTCTGAAACCGCATCCATTGGTTGACGCGGGCGCGCATCCGCTAGGCATGTGGATGTCGCTCATTGTGGTGCAAGCCGAGCAGCGGAGAATGAGACAAGAACAGGCCGCGGGCAAGCAATAAGTCAGGCTTCGCTTCTATGGCCACCGCTACCGCCCCGCCCGTCACAGCCACCGTGGCACGCGTCAAGTGGGGTCCCTTTCTGCTGGCCGTCGCGATTGGCGCGGCGATCTTCTTCATGCCGACGCCGCAGGGACTAACGAGAATCGCGCAGACCGCGCTGGCTGTTACCGGCTTCACCATCGTGCTGTGGGCTTTTCAGGTGATGAACAACGGCGTCGCGTCGGTGTTGATGATGGCGTTGTTGATACCCGCCGGAGTCAAGCCCGCGCTCGCATTGAGCGGATTCTCAACCGGCTCCTGGTGGATTTTGTTAGCCGTGCTTTTTTACGGCTTCGCCATGCAGCGCACCGGACTGGCGGCGCGCATCTCCTATTGGATCCTGTCGTTGTTTCCCGCCTCGTACTCCGGTATTCTCGCGGCATTCTTCGTGATCGGCGCGGTGCTCTCGCTCGGCATTCCATCCATGACTGTTCGAACGGCGATCATGGTCCCGATCGCCTGGGCGCTGGTGAAGTCGCTCGATTTGAAACCGCGCAGCCAAGGTTCCGCCCTCATCATGCTCACCACCGTCGAGATGGCCGTGGTACCGGGATGCGGCTTGCTGTATGGATCGCTGTTCGGCCCGGTCGTCGATTCCTTGTTCCAAGTGAAGCACCTGCCGTTGAGCTATCTCGCCTACGCGCGCATTCTCGAGCTGCCGACGCTGCTTTTGTGCGCGCTCATCGTCTTCGGAAATCAATGGGTGCTGAAGCCGGAGAAGGCGCTCGATTCATCGCCCGAGTTCGTTCGCAGCAAACTGCGCGAGCTAGGATCAATGGGGCGCGCCGAAACGATTACCGCTATCATCGTCGCCTGCTCCATCTTGTTTTGGGCGACCGATCGTTGGCATCATCTACCCAGCTTCTTCATCGGCATGGTCGGCCTGGCCGCGTTCGCGTTGGCCGGGATCGTCACCAACGCCGATATCGGCCCCGGAATATCCTGGACCCTGCTGCTCTTCATGGGCGGGATTTTCAGCCTCAGCAACGTGCTCACCGAATTCAAGATCACCGATTGGCTGGCCGGCTACTTCGTGCCCATCGCCCAGCATCTGACGTTCAACGCCATCGTGCTGCTATTGGTAGTCGCGATTGCGATGTTCGTGGTACGCTTTCTCGATCCCAGTGGATTCATTGCTATCGCGGTCTTGTTTATTCCGATTGTCGACACCACCAGCGCAGCCGGAATTCCGCCGCTGGTGTTAACTGCCGCGTTGATCCTCGCGTCGGTGCCGTTCTGGGCAACCTATCAAAACATCTGGGTGGCGATGGGCGAAGGCATTACGGAAGGCATGGCTTTCAGCGCGGGCGAGCGCGTGAAGCTCGCGAACATGTACGGCATACTTACGCTGCTTACCGTGGCGGTATCAACCGGCTACTGGAAATTGATCGGGGCGCTTTAATGACCAACGAATTGTCAATCGGCTTCGTTGGTTTTGGCGAAGCCGCCTTCCACATCGCCAAGGGACTTGGCCAGCCCGCGGTAGCATTCGATATCAATCCGAATACTCAGCTTCGGCAACGCGCGAAAGAGACGGGCACGCGTCTTGCCGGGACCAATGCGGAACTCGCCCAGTCGTCTGAAATTATTTTGTCCACTGTTACGGCGGACCAAGCGGCTCGGGCAGCGGAACAGAACGCGCCCTACTTGACCGCGCGGCATATCTACGCCGACCTGAATTCGATTTCACCTGGCTTGAAACAATCCATCGCCCGAATGATTGAACCAACTGGCGCCCGATTTGTAGAAATTGCGATGATGGCGCCCGTTCCGCCGCATGGTCATCGCGTGCCGATGCTGGCCGGCGGTGAAGCAGCGCCGGAATTCGCGGAGCGTATGAGGCCTCTCGGATTTTCGATTGAGATCGCGGCCCGCGAAATCGGAGTAGCGTCCGCGACCAAGATGTTCCGCAGCATTATGGTGAAAGGCATGGAGGCGCTAATCACCGAATGCGTTCTGGGAGCGAGCCGCTACGGCGCCGAGCCGCGCGTTTTCGCATCGTTAGCAGAAAGCTTTCCGGGCATCGATTGGCCCAAGCTGGCCGATTACATGATCGGACGTGTGGTCGTCCACGGCGAACGCCGCGCCCGAGAGATGGAAGAAGTTGCCGAAACGCTCCGGTCTCTCGACATCGAGCCCATCATGGCCGAAGCGATCGTCCGCCGCATGGATTGGAGCGCGCAGCTCGGGCTGAAGCAGCGCTTCAGCGGCGAAGCTCCCAAGAGCTACCGCGAAGTGCTGGATGCCGTGGCGCAGGTCTCCGACCTGCGTTAAACTTTGGCCCACTACGCCCGCTTCCGTTTCCCCTGCTCGATGTTCGGCAGGAATCCCGTCAACAAACCGATCGCGGGCAGGAATGAACAGACCTGGTAGACGAAGTTGATGCTGGTCCGGTCGGCCAGGTTGCCCAACACAGCCGCGCCGATGCCGGCCATGCCGAACGCAAGTCCGAAGAACATGCCGGAGACCATGCCGATCTTGCCCGGCACCAGTTCCTGCGCGTAAACTAGAATGGCCGAAAAGGCCGAAGCCAGGATGACGCCGATGATCACCGTCAGGATGCTTGTCCAGAAGAGATTGGCGTAGGGCAGCAGCACCGTAAATGGAAGGACACCCAGAATCGAAACCCAGATTACCGGCTTACGCCCGATACGATCGCCGATGGGTCCACCGATCAAGGTGCCCGCCGCCACCGCTCCCATAAAGATGAACAGATGAATCTGCGAACTCTGCACGCTCACATGGAATTTGTTCATCAGGTAAAACGTGTAATAACTGTTCAGGCTGACCAGGTAAAAGAATTTCGAAAAGATCAGCGCGATCAGAATCGCAATGGAGAAAGCGACCTTCTTGGAGGACAAAGCATGACGTTGCTGTGCACCGGCAGCCAGCGTCTTGGCCACGATCATTCGATGAGTCTTCGACCAGGCGCCGACGCGCGCGAGCACGATCATCCCCAGCAGAGCGACCAGCGAGAACCAGGCAATGCTCGATTTGCCGCGCGGCAGAACGATAAAAGCCGCCAGCAACGGTCCCAGGGCCGATCCTGTGTTGCCGCCGACTTGAAAGAACGATTGCGCAAATCCATGTTTGCCGCCCGACGCCGTACGCACCACGCGCGACGACTCCGGGTGAAAGATGGCCGAGCCCATTCCAACCAGCGCTGCCGCAAACAGCAGCACGCCGTAGGTGGGAGAAACCGACAGAACTAGCAAGCCGACTAGCGTGAGGCCCATTCCGAGGGTCAGCGAGTAGGGCTTGGGCCGCAAATCGGTATACAGGCCGATGGCCGGCTGCAAAACCGAGGCGACCAGCTGATAGGTGAGCGTGATCAGCCCGATCTGGCCGAAGTCGAGCTTAAAAGTCTCTTTGAGTAGCGGATAAATCGCCGGCAGCAGCGACTGCACCATGTCGTTCAAGAAGTGGCAAAAGCTGGCGGCGATCAGGATCGGGAATACGGTCTTCTGGCCTGCGTCCGTTACCGGGGCTGTTTGTACTGTGCCGACCTCTGTATCCATGGATATAATTCAGATGCTCCGGCGAGCCGCCGGGGTTCAAACTAGGCCTGCGGGCTTTCGAGACTGACGCTGCCGTTGTGCTCGACAGGCATTTCGATTACAAACTGCTTCTTGGGATTGCGCGAATAGGTCTTCCCGTGAGCCTTGCGAGCGCGGAAATACGGTTCCAGCCGCTCCAGAGCGCGTTGCATGCTGGTGGTCACATGTTCTCGCATGGCCTCGGCGGCAGCCTCGCGATCACCGTTCACCAGAACGTCCAGCAGATCCATGTGACGGTGTGGTGTAGTCCCGTTCGAAAAGGAGCGGGCCACGCACAGCCAGGTAGACGAGAGCGCGCGGGTCTTCTCTATGGCGTCGCAAAGCGCCGGGCAGCGCGTGGATTCGGCAATCCGCCGGTGCAGCTTGGAGTGCAAATTCAAATAGTGGAAACGATCCGTCTCATGCTGCACGGACATCGCGTCCACGCGAGCAGCCAGCCTGACCAATTCCGCGCGTTCCTCGGGAGTGGCCATCTCAGTGAACAACCGGGCGGCTTCCGCTTCGAGCGCCTCGCGCACCAGATAGTGCCCGCGAACATCTTCCCGGCTCGGGATGCGGACGCGTGTGCCGGCGCGCGGGCGGCTCTCCAGGAGCCCTTCAAACTCCAGTCTTAAAAAGGCCTCCGACACGGGCAGGAAACTCATTCCCAGCTCTACAGCTATCTTGCGCCGGGAGATGACCTGACCGATCGCAATTTCTCCGCGCAGAATCCGCTCACGAATGATGACGTAGGCTTCCCCAGCGAGGTCTGAGGCCTCTGAGCGCTCTCTCATAATTTCTTTTCAGTGTAACACGCACGTACGCGCGAGCTATTTTTTCAGCCGCGCGGTCTGCACCTGTTTGGGATCGCCCCAGGTGATAAAAGTTTCGCCGATTTGCAGGGAATGCAAAAGGCGCGGATATCCGAGCCCCATCCGGCCGCCCTCGGCGACTCGCAGCACGGGTCCAGCCGCGCCCGCGAAACTGATCTCGCGAACCAACACGCGCGCGGCACCGCCGCCGCTGCCCTGCTCCAGCCAGGAGACGATCGCGGCGTCTTTGATGAGTACAACCGACGTATATCCGAAAGAGCGGCCGGTGCTTACAGTCGTTGGCTTGGTGAAGGTCGAACCGCCATCGCTCGAGAACACGATCTCGGTCTTCGGAGCATCCTGCGCCCCGGTAAACCAGGCGATGGCAACTTGATTGCCGACAGCGGCGACGGAGGCAGCATTAGTTGGGCACGCATTGATTTTCCAGTTGTCAGCGTACAAATTCCTGGGCTGCGACCAGTGACCGTTCTCGAAGCGCAGGACATCGATGTCGCGGATATCGGCAGTCGTGTGACCGCGATAGGCAAGCAACAGACCCTTGTCGGTCTTGGCAACCGCAGTGGGGCAGCAGGCGCAAACGTCCGGGGCCAGGCGCTCCTCGCGCACTTCTTTACCGGACGCGTCGACGATCGTTCGCATTAAAGCAGCGGGCGCCTCCTCATTCACGCCCCCTTTTAACCAGAACAGAGAGCTTTCGCCGGCGCCGCTCGGGACCATCGAAGCTAAGCCGTGCTGCACTGGAGCACGATCGCGATGCGCCATCGTGGGCATCGACCAATTGACGCCGTCGGTGGAAGACGAAGTGTACACATACTCGGCTTCGCTCTCTTCTTTCGGCATCTCAACCCAATGCGCCAGCCACTGATGCTCGCCCAATTGCACGACCTCGGGCAGCTCAGCCGGGTGGCGGAAGAAGTGGCGCTGGGCGGCGATCGTGCGAGGCTCCGACCATTTGCCCCCACGCAGCTTGGCATAACGCAGAGAAAGCGACCCCTCTCTGCCCGGTTCGGTCCAGCTCAAAAGCGCCCCGTTATCGGGCGTCGCCGACCAGTTGGACTGAATGCTTCCCGCGCCGGCTGGATTCGCGAATGGCTCGCTTCGCGAAAAGGTTTGCCCGAACGCGAGCGGAATGCTTACGAGCACAAGGATCAATAGAGTTTTCATAGTCAGAAAGTAAATTTCAGTGCGACCTGCATCAATCGCGGGGGAGCGGCATTCACAACCTGACCGAATGATTTGCTGTTAAAATCGCCATCCACCGCCACCGGTCCGAAGAACTGAGCATGGTTGAAGGTGTTGAACGTTTCCATCCGGAACTGCAGCGCCTTCGATTCCGAGAATCGAAACGTCCGCAGCAGGGCCAGATCGAAATTAAGCATACCGGGCCCGTGAAAGCTGCGCCGCGAGGCTGTCCCGGGAGTACCTAGAGCATTGGGACTGAAGAGAGACGTGTCGAAATACGGGAGGCCATTGCGTGGATTGCCATTGAGGTCCAGCGCGCCCGAAGAATAATCGGGCAGGTCGAGGCTGTGATTATTTACACCGTTAGGCAGGCTTCCCATAAAAGAGCGATCGGTGTCGCTGGAGATGGTCACCGGGAAGCCCGAGGCAAGCCGCGTGATTCCTGAAATCGACCATCCCTCGGTCAGGAATTTCGCGCGCCCGGAGAAATGGCCTAGCGGAAGTTGATATAGGTAGGTCGCCACCAGATCGTGCGTGAGATCCCAGGCCGATAGCGCGCGCGTCAAGCGGAAATTGAAAGGGTCGAGAGGGTCGGAAATACTGGAAGCCTGGTCGATGGATTTACTGAACGTATAGGCCAGCATCAAATCGAGCCGCGGACCGGAGTGGCGCACGCTGACTTGGAACGAATTGTAATTCGAGTTTCCGATGCTGGCGTCGTAATCGTTGTTGTGGAAATTGGGTCCGAGTGGTCCCCGGGTGCCATTGATGACCCGGCCGGCAGCGGTTGTGTAGGTAGTGTCCTCTCCGAATTGTCCGCAGGTCGGCGAACCGGGAGCGACAGTGCTGGGCTGGCTCAAAGCCAGGCAAAGAGCCGGATTGCCAGGGTTAGCGGAGTAGATAGCTAACAAGTGGTGCGCCTGCGAGCCAACGTAGCTCAAGCTCAGTAACGTATTTGCCCAAAGCTCGCGCTCTAACGCCAAGAAATAATTTTCGTTGTATGGATACGTGTTGTTAGGGGGCGGCGCCGTCATACCGGCCTGCGGAAGAAACGGCGAGAAATCGATGTTCGGATTGGGGTGAGTTGCGGATGCGTTCAGGGGAGGAAACGTCAGCGGAAAAGGCTGCACATGAACCTGGCCATCGGCTGAGGAGATGAATGGCGTAGCAAAAAGCGGTTCGCCAGAACTGGTGTAGCTCAAGCCGTAAGGGGGCTGGGGCTCGTCGATAGCGACTGTGTTTCCTTGAATCACTGAATAGAAAATGCCGAAGCCGGCACGGATGCTGGTTTTTCCAGGCCCGCCGATGATCTTGCCCAGCAAGCCATCCTTGTTACTCGGCGAGTACGCTAAGCCCAGCCGAGGCGAGAAACGATTGCCCTCCGGCACCAGCGTATTCGGCACTCCGGGGTCAGTGGGATAAACGAGGCTGGCGGGAGCGGTGGGGTAAACTTTGGACTGCTCTCCGAGAACGAAGGTCGGAATCTGATTGTATTTCTCCGACCAATACTGCATCAGGTCATAGCGTAGCCCGTAGTTCAGCGTCAGATTAGGCGTAGCGCGCCAGCTATCCTGAACGAATGCCGCGGCGTATTTGTGACGTCCGTAGTAAGTTTGCGAATCAGCCTGGTTGTAGTTGCTGGCGACGCCGATCAGAAAGTCGGCGAAATCGGAACCCGTTTCCGATCCATAAAAAGCGAAGGCGCCGTTGAAGGTGGGATTGGGATTGACGTTGACCTGTTCGAAGCTGAGCTGAACGCCGGCCTTGATGCTATGTGTGCCCAGAACTTTCGACACGTTATCCAACAAAGCGAAGGTATTGTTGGCCTGCGTCAGATTGGTAGTCGGCGTTCCGATCACAAAGGAATTAAAGGTGACGTTTTCGATCCCTTCGATGGATGGAGCCAGCGGGACAATACCGGGAGTGCCCGGTCCGGTGACAAAACCTTGCGAAGCGAGACTCGGGCCGACGCCGCCAACCGGCTGGCCGACGTTGTTGGCGCTCCGCATGTAACTCAAGCGTAGCTCGTTCACCATGGTGGCGCCAAAGGTCTTGGTCTGACCCAGATTGACCAGTTGCGAGCGGCCCAGATTCAGAGCTGCGAAGCCTGGGACGGTGGCGCCTCCCTGCCCGGTCGGGTAGGGATTGTTCAACGAATAGTCGTCCGCGAAATAGTAAGCCGTGAGCAGGCCCCAACGGTCGCTGCTGCCATCCAAGCGCAAGCTACCTTTGTCGTCCCGGAGAATCTTACCATCTGAGGCTGTCGAAAAAGTGGAGTCACCGATGTTGGGCTGAGGAATGTATTGCAGCAGATGTTGGGCCGGCGCCGACCAAGCCCGCTTAGGAATGATTGCGTTTGGAAAGACGCATTGCGCGGACGCGACACAACCCGGAGTGTAATAGGGCTCGTTGGCGGTTACGACATAGCCGAGTTTCTGCGAGAGAAGATTCGCCAAATAAGGGCCGCCCACCGAGCCTGTGAGCGATGACGCAATGTCGTTGAGATTCCCCGACCGGTCGGCTAGCGACGGCACCGGAATCAGACCGGTATCGACGCCCTGGCTCTGGCGAGTTCCTTGATAGTCGCCGAAGAAGAAGAGCTTGTTTTTCCTTAGAGGTACGCCGACGGTTCCACCGAACTGGTTTTGCCGATAGAAGCTGCGGTCGGGAGAAAAGAAATTACGCGCGTCCAGATCGGTGTTTCGCAAGAACTCGAAGCCGCTGCCATGCAGCGCATTGCTGCCCGACTTGGTGACCACGTTGATGACGCCGCCGCTGTAGTTGCCGTACTCGGCGTCGAAATTATTGGTCAAGATGCGAAACTCGGCGATCGAATCCAGGTTGGGCACGATGGTCGTGCCGCCGTTCATGAGTTCCTTGACGTCGCCGCCATTGACCATGAAACCGTTGGCATCCTCGCGCTGGCCACTGATCGACTGATTGCCCGGATTCAGAACGCCGGAGGGCGCAATCGCGACCGATGCACCCGCCATGACGATCGACTCGGGCTGCTGGGTGGTCATCGGCACGATCCCGGGTTGAAGCGCCAGAAGATCGGTAAAGCTGCGGCCATTGAGGGCAACGGCTGTCATCCTGGTGGCGGACACAACGTCGCCCAACTGGGTGCTTTCCGTTTCCAGATGATTCGCGCTTTCTGAAACCGTTACGGTGTCGAGCTTCTCGCCCATTTCCATGGTGATGTCCAGTTTGATGGCGCTGTTGGCGTCGACGATCAGTCCATTGCGCTCCCAAGGCATGAATCCGGAAGCTTCAATCTTCAGGTCGTAGCGCCCGACTGGCAAGCTCGGAAAAGTGTAAACACCGTTCTGGTCGGTCATGGCCTGGAAATGAATGCCTTGCAGCGAGTTGGTCAAGGTCAGCATGACACGCGGAATTACGGCGCCACTGGGGTCCTTAAGCGTGCCTGAGATGCTGCCAGTGATCCCGGCCAGGAGCAGTGCGGCAGCGGCGAGAAGGGTTGCGACTACGCGAATCAAGACTGCGGACCGCCATCGTTCGGCGACGCGGCGATCAATTTGCGCCCGTCGGCCAGCACGACCTCTCTGGCCGATGCCACGTGTACGTCATCCTTGGCGCGATAGCCGATGACCGTGATCCGGTCGCCAATCTTCAGGGTGTTTCGGTTCCAGCCACGCCGTTCCAGCGCGGTGGGGCCAGCCGATTCAAAAACCCAGTTCACCACTTTGGCCGGCCCTTCTTTCACGTCCAGGTAAAAGTAGGTGTGCGGGCTCATCCAATCGACCTTGGTCACGACGCCTTGAAATCTAACCTGCCGGGTGGCGTCGAACTCGAGCGAAAAAGAGTGATGCGCCAAAAGCGGACCAGCGGCAATGAAGGCCAAGGCGGCGAGTTTACTTCTGCGCCTGGTTATCACGGTATACCTTGTGGCAGTTTTCGCAGGCTTCGGAGAGCTGGTCGGTGCAATTGCTTACGGTATCCTGGCTTTTCGACTGCGCCGCCTTGTAGCAGGCCTGTCCGGCGGCCACCAAGCCTTGGGAGTATTTGATCCAATCGGCTTTCTGGACCGGGACCGGCTGGCCATTCGATCGGAGCCGGCCGGGCATTGTAATCAAGGTTGCCGTTTCAGAGATCGCGATGGCGGCGTTTTCCACCGTTTGCCAGGCTTTCTCGTCGGCGGGTACTTTCGATTGGACGGCGAAAATGATGTCCGAGTTCGGATAGGGGACGCTTCGCATCACCTGTTTGAGATCGCCGACCGGTTTGGGTTTGAAGGATGGCGCCTGCGCGGTGGCTGCGATTGCCAAGAACAGCAAGATAAGCCTCATGCCGGTAGCAGCGTACCACGGCGCGGTCGAAAAAACGAACCCAAAGGGGTCTGCAGGCGGTCAGTGACCGGTACGTGACTGCTTGTTTTCAGTAAATTACGGTGGGAACTTCTGGCCATAGGCTGGTGTCTCAAGAAGGTGATCCGCATCCGATGGTCGGACCGGTCGCCCGAGGATGACACCACGTCGATCGGCTGGTGGCTACCTTCGATCATACTCGCGACCCTCTTCCTGAACTTTCAATTCTGGTTTGTTTTCGAGCGGTTGATACCTTTTTCTGGCCCGCCCTCGACCTACTTCGGCGTTCTCGGCGGGATCGCCATGCTATTCGTGGCTCTCTTCTATCTTGGCCCGGCGCTTGCGATGCATTCGAGCAAACTGTCTCTGTACGGCTTGGCCGAGTCCTCATTCGGATCAATACTTGCGGCCGGTTTCCGGCTATGCTGCGTTTTCTATTTGGTACTTTGGCTGACGTTTTCCGTTGAGACGATTGCTCTATTGGTGTACCAGTGGCCTTACCGCCGCGATCCGACGAGATTCGGATCGGGACTGCTTGCAGCAGCTATTACTCTCTTAATCTTTGGAACGGCATTGCAGAGCCTGCGAACGAGCGCAAAGCTTGCTCAGTTCACCAACAAACTGAGTATTGCAATTCTGATTGCGGCTTTTATTCGGGCTCACGCCGGATGGCCATCGGCATGGCACGCCCTAATCCGCTCGCCCGGCTTCATGCAGGCCGCTGACTGGCGACAAGTACCTTTTCTGTTTTTCTATTTCGCACCCCTCGGGCTACTGGCTTCCGATTTCGGGCAGCGCGCTCGTACCCGCAAGGACGCGGCGCTGATCGGAGTCGTCGGTCTGGCACTTTCCTTCGCGGTCAGCCTCTTTGCCGCGGGCTTCGTCGGACAAGCTGCTCACGTTGGGCATGGGAATATTGGAAATGGATCGCCCATGGCTGCGGCACTGTTCGCTGGAACGTCCTTTCGCTATTCACCACCCCGAATGATGGTAACCGCGATCACGATGTTCGGCTCAGCGCGTTTCGGAATCAAGGCGCTGGCCAACTCTGTCCCTCTTGAAGGTCAGATCCGGCGAGCCGTACTCGCGGTGCTAGCTGGTTGCATCGTCATACTCGCGGTCGCGACACCTGAATCTATGCATTCCGCTCTCGAGGTGTTGACGCGATGCCTGGTTCCGGCGGCGGCCGTGTTTAGCGCTGACTTCATCGCCGGTAATTGGCGCCAGGAGAGGCCCAAGAAAGTTGACTGGATTTGCGCCGTCGCTATTTCAGCCGGCTTGGCGATTCCCTTCCTGTGGTCGTATTTGTTCGTGCCGGGCGAGCCCTGGTGGTTCCCGTGGCTACTGCCTTCTTATGCTGTCAGCTTTGTTACCTGCCTGATCTTACGGTTTGGCAGCCGTCTATTTGCCCGCCGATGCTTGCAGCTTGAGTGACGACAGGTCCCGGTGGAACATATAGGAAATCTCGATGGGCATGTTGTCCATGGATCTTACTTTCAGCACCACCTGATAGTAGCGCGGGAGACCGGCTGGGGTCGCGAGTTTCGAGACCAGGGTTCGCGCCAGCGTCGGATCGGTGAAGGCCTGCACGGCGGCCATTACGCTCGCGATCTGGTTGCCGGAAAAATAAAGCAATTCGCCGTGACCGTAGATGCCGGGCATCAGGCTAATCAGCGCGTGGCTCTCGTCGGGAGAAGAATCCGGGATAAAAGCGGGCTCGCCAGGGCGGGGTTTGAGGTTTCGAATGCCTTCCGGCTCCAGAACGATCGGCTGGCCGGCCGAAAGCGCTTGAATCTGACGATTGCCGCTCGACGACCCGAGGAAGATGACGTTATCCATAGTGACTTCCGGTATCGAGACCAGGTCACTCCGGGTCAGCAGGATGTCGGGCTTGCGGGCAGCCAAAAACTGACCAAGCAGGAAAGCTCCATTGGCGGTACCGGCACTTGTGGATCCGGTTTCTTTCGAGGTAGTTAGACACAGCATGAGAGGACGGTTCGAGGAGAGGAGTGGCGCCCAGAGCTGTTGTAATTCTGGTGTCCATTGGGCGGCGGCGGACGGGCGCTCGACGCGCCAGAGGCGAAAGCCCAACAACGCAGCCACCAAAATGGCGAGCGCAAAGCTCACGCCGAGCAAAAACAAGCGTCCGTGCGCCGGATGCGCCAGCTGTTCCGGTTCGACCGAAGGCGGGCGCGGCACAAAAGTCATTTTGAATCCGCCCTTTGGCAGATCCACGATCACAGGATCGTCAGCGCCCTCAGTGCGGTAATAATCCGCCAACTTTTGACGCAAGCGACCGACATGCATGCGGACGGCGGATTCCTGCCGGGGATCAAAGGAGGCCGGCTTGGCGAAAACGTCCAGACCGACGGTGTATTCCTTGAGACCGTCGGCGGTTCCTTCCAGAGACTTTTCAGCGAGGTAGACGAGCAGGTTGCGATGTATTTCAGAGGTTCGGAACGCTTTGCTCTGGAGGATGCGCTGGATCTGCGCATGCGTCGCCTCCAGTTCAAGAACCATCGTTATACTGATGATACCGCGCGAGACCTATTTCGGTTCCTTGGTCCCGAGGTGCAGCAAGTCTTTGTTGTTCTCGAGACAGACGTACTCTTTGATCTCCCAGCCGGGCTGGAACTTCACTTTGAAACTGGTGGTCCAGGGCTTGGTGTAGTACTTCGGATCGTCGATGGTGGCCTCATACACCAAGGTGCGGTAATCGGGGCGGCGTAGTTTTTCGATCACGTGCAACTGGTCGCTGGCCGGATGGCCGACATAGTCGAGCCAAGTTCTACCGTTGAAGCCGACCGTGTCGATCACCAGCGTGTCGTTGCCTTCCCAATGCCCGACGGATTCTCCCAGCCAAGTGGGGTCGGGATCCTTGGAATGCTCGGCGTTCATCAAGACGACGCGATACATGTGCGAAGCGCCTTCGTAAAGAATCACGACACGATCGGGGAGTTGAATGATCTGGAAGGGATAAGGAGTGCCAGTGTAGCGAGGCACGCCCGCCGGCAGGCAATAGCCTTCCGGATCATCTTTCGAGTTGGAGGCACGCCGTTCTTTGAACAACTCCAAGCCCTCGGGCTTGAAGGGGACGTCAATGGCCTGAGTAACCCATTTTTTGTCGGCCCAATCAAGAACCCAAATGGGCGCCCAGACACCCTTGCCGCCGAAGTCGACCTTGCCATCGGGCAGGCGCGGCGTTGGTTGAACCTCGGTGGTGGCTGCGGCTCCCGCCGGTTTCGCCGCAGGCTGCGCATCCGCGTGAAACGAAGCCAGAGGCAGTAAAGCGGTGACCGCGCCCGCGAGCACAATACGATTCATTAATTTTGTCACGTTGAAATCTCCGGCAAAAGCCACTTAATACTTGGTGGGGCCGCCTTTGGAATCAGGGCTGCCATCGTCCGCCGATCCGGCAAATATTTTCCGCCCGTCGGACAGCTTCACATTTCGAGCGGATGCGAGAGTGGAACCATCCTTGGCGCGAAAAGCATCCAAGGTCACGACGTCGCCGATCTTCAGCGAGTTCCGAGTCCAACCGCGCCGGGAAAGTGCGTTGGGACTTCCCGTTTCCACATCCCAGTTCACAACCTTGCCGCTCTCGTCTTTCACATCGATATAAAAGTGAGTATGGGGATTCATCCACTCCACTTTCGTAACGACGCCAGTCACCGTCATGGGCTGATTGGAGTCGAATTCGGCAGCGAACGAATGATGCGCCAACATGGGCACCGTGGCCAGAAGCAGTCCGGCAATAGCAGAGAGAACGATGAGCAACTTTGCTTTCATGGTGATTCCTTCCACACTAACTCAGTTAGATGCCGCGGGGTCCATCAGATGCCGCGGGCATCTTGAGATTAATCCTACAGCTTCGAATTCTGATATGTCAAGAGCCTCTCAATGAGTACTTCTACCTCGCGCCGGTCGAAGGTTTGTCGAACTTCGCCGGATCAATGGGGACATTAGTCTTCACGTCGCTGAGCTTAAAGGAATCTTTCCCGTCTAACCAGGAGAAAGTATATTGAAATGGAAACTTGATCCCGCCAACATCCCGATAATCAGAATAATCAACTTGCGTTGGAACGCGGCCGATGGGCGTGCGCCCATAGCGCACCAACCGCACCAGCAGGCCCGATTCCTTGTCGAAGTACAACGTTGCGAGCAGGCCCCGCGGGCCGTTTCCCTGGACAACCTGGACATCGTGGCCGTTGACGCTATCCGGGAATCCGGCGTGCAAATTGGTCAACACCTTCTTGATCTGGCCTGGAAAGGAGAGTTCCGCGTCCAGCTTTGCACCGTCCAGCTCACTTCCGGTCAACTCGTACTCCTTCAACAGCGCTCGCGGGGTCTTGATCCAACCGACGCGGCCGTTGAAAGTTCGGGTGCTGTCTCCTCGTTCCGGGTGATCCTTAAACTGGATGATGGTGGTGCGCTGATCCGGAGCTTTCGCAAAAATCTGGACCGAGCCGCCGCCACCCAGCCCTTCATACCCGACGCCGCTCGCGGTGGCGACAAAACTAGTGAGACCGGCCAAACGCTGCGCGCCGCCGAGCGCCTGAATATATTTGTCGATGATCGGATCGGCGGAAGGCTGATCGGGAGATGCGGCGATGATGTCGTCCCGCTCTTCGTTAGGAGGGCCGTACAGTGTATCCAGCGCGATGGTGGTGGGCGGGCGGTCGCGACCGTGATGGCAGGTATAACAGGTCACCATTTGTGCTCCGCCGAAATTGGTGCGATTAATGACCGCGACCATTTCAACCATCTTGCGAGCGGTTCTTTTGCGCGGAGTGTCGGCGTCCCAAATAACCTTGTCGGTGCCGGCGCCGGTATGGCAGTCCGAGCAGTCGAAACCCAGGGCGGCAGACATGACTCCCATGCTGCCCATGAAATCGTCGACAGTGATTCCCTTTAACGTGCTGGTGGTGACGTTCTTGAAGACTTCACCGGCGGACGGACCTTTCGTTGTTGCGGGAGCCTGGCCGGCTTGTGCTGAAGCGCGGCTGATGGACGAGAGGCCGATCAGACCTACGACCGTCATTCCCGTCAGCGCAAGGAAGAGTTTGTTGCCGCTCATATCGTACTTACGATTATTACTCCGATTCAAGGCAGGTCAAGATATATCAGTGATTGTTGACACAACTTTCCGGGGCGTGATAGCATACCACCCATGCGTCTACTCCTTGTAGTTGCCTTAGTGTTGCCGCTTTGCCTGGTTGGACAAGACAAGAAAAAGGGCCCGCCGCCGGAGCCGAAGAACTTGAAAGTTCTAACAGGCATGTCCGGCACGGAGGTCATTCAAGCGATGCGAGCATTTCGCACCGCGCTCGGTGTCGAGTGCGTGTACTGTCACGTGCAGGGCGATTTTGCCAGTGACGAAAATCCGAAGAAAGAAGTCGCGCGCATGATGATTTCGATGACCCGCGACATCAACGGGAAGTTCACCGATGGAAAGCGGCACGTGGGCTGCTATACGTGCCATCGCGGCTCCACTGAACCGCTCATGAACGCGCCGGACGCGCAAGCGAAGTAAATTAATTATTGGCAGGTCAGGGACCTGCCCCCCGACAACCTCCTAGCGGGGAGCCGGCGGGTAGAGGCTCAAGGCATTGTCGTGCAAGTAGCCACGGGCGATCTCTAGCGCCTTGTTCTCGGTTACTTCGTTCGAAGCCACCATTTCAGCTAGAGCCGCGGCCAGCGCGTCGCGCGCCGAATAGACGCCCAACCAGTAGGTCTCCTCTGAACCCAGAGCCGCGCTGTAGGGGTACGCGTCGCTGCCGAACGTGATCTTCTCAGGGTAAGTCTCCAGCCAAAACTTCAAGAGATTTTTCATTTCCGAAGGGTAAACCAGCGTTTCAACTTCCGAGGTATCGATGTAAACATTCTTCATCGACGCCAGCCAGATCACCTCCCGGAAATACGGGTAGCCGCCGTGGATTAGGACGAAGGTAGTGTTGAGGTAGCGCGGGTCTTTGACGACGTTCTCCAGATTGAGGACGTCGCCATTCCGCAGTCTGAAATAGTCTCCTTCCCCCACGGCTGTGTGAATATGCACCGGCAAATGCAGGCGCCCACCCTCCGTGACCAGGTAGCGAAAAACGTAATCCTGAAAGGTCTTGTAATCCTCCGGTGTGGGGACCCCGCCGGAACGGTATTTCTGATAGACGGCGGCCGCGGCCGCGCGCGGGGGATCGGCAAAATAGAGCGAGCGGAAGTAGCCGGCCTCAAACTTTTCGGCAATGCCGCCCTTCTTCTGGTTCTCCTCGAGAATGCGAGAAACGAAGGCCAGATACTCATCGAAGCTGTTGGGCAAGCGGCTGATGCCGGCCTGCTGCATGTAGCGGTGCAGAACCTTTTCCTGGAGCGGGATGTACACACCTTCGTCGGGATTTTCAGCGGTGACGACCTTGTTATCGAAGGGGAAGAGGAACGAGTCGACGAAGAATACCCAACGGAATCTTTTCGGGTTGAGGTAACCAGCCATGGCCACGCGATTAGCTATGGAGGATTCAATGCCGCACTGATCGAGGATGTGGTCCCAATAACGGGTGCCTCCCGCTTTCTCAGCCGCGCTGGATCGTTCCTGCAACCACTGCATGTGCGGCCCGGACAGGTCTGGGTAGGGGTAGTCGAACAAGGCCTTGACGGCGACCACCAGCTCGGGATTCGTTTCACGCTGGCGGAAGGGCAGGTGTTGGGGGGGCGTGGCTTGAGCGTCCACGTCAGAATCGTCGCCGAATCCGGGGTGGGCGTGGTGGTCGAAAATTTTGATCGATTTGATTTTCTCCAAAAGGCGCTGATAAATCGCCGGAACATCTCCGGAGGGCAAAGCGCGCGACTGCGCCCAGGCAGGAAGCGTCCCAGCCGCGGCGAGGATTGCTACGAGAACCCGGTGAATTTGCATTCGCCTCATTATGGGCCCCTCCTTGTGAGGCCAGTTACAGCTTAAATTGAGAAGCGAGGATCGCCTTCCAACACTTGCCCCTCCAGCTTGGGCAGCTCCCCTTTGCTCCAAAGACGGGCACGATATTTCACGCGATAGGCAAGCGGGGTTCCGTCCAGGCGATCGCTGCGCTCGAGCGGACGTGGGATACAGACGAACTCAGTTTCCAGCCATTTGCCAGTCGCGCGGACGACCGAATAGCCGTGGCCGCCCATGTCGACGAACGAGAGATGCGGCGACAGATCGGGATTGGAAAGCGCGCGGGCCCGAGCGATGTCTCCGGTCTTCGCATATTCGAGGCAAGACCGCACGCCGTGCCGAAGCAGCAAATTTATGGTCGGCTGCGGGCGCTTATCGTCAGGACCCTGGCCGAGGTAGAGACATCGGAGCGGATGCTCTTTGGGGAGATTGTGTTCAAATGCCTCCACAAATCCAGGAGCGGAGATTGAGCCGGTGATAAACGCAATTCCGACCGGCTGAAACAATTTGGGTGGAAGCGATTTGGCGGCGAGCCCCGCCCAGAAACTGTGCCGGTCGCCCGCGACTGTAGCGAATCCGCTGATTCCATGCTCGCGCACGAAATCATAAATTTCACCGCGTTCCAGAAAAGCGCTACTCGGATCTCCTCCGCTGAAGGTTGCATAACCTGCTCCGGGCCAGGGCTTGGTCAAACCGGACGGTAGATTTTGCGGGTCGGCGCGCATGTCCAGAGTGCCGGCCGTATTTCCCCATATCTTCCAGGTGGCGGTGGAAGTCCGCAGCTCTTTCAGAAACCAGGCCTTCTGTTCGGCGCCCAATACAGTCTGCGGAGGCTCATCTTTGCGAAAATTCGGGACGTCGACGTTGCCCAAGCGAATTAAGGCCGGAGGTCGTCCCTGGTCGTGCGCCCGCGCTGCGTCCATGATTTCCATGGCTTCTTCGGGAACCAACTCAGGAAAATCCGGGCTTGAAAAAACTTTGGCTTCCGCTCTTCCGCTGGGATCTTCGGAACGATAGCTATGTTGGTCCGTAATGATCAGATCGACATGGCGGCCCCAGCGAATTGTCCGGTAGCCTCTCAGGCTATGGATCGCGGCGAGGTTGTTCGGTTCCTGGCCGAGGCCGTGTTCGTCGAAGCGATTGATTGGCGCGTCCACGACCTTCGGCGGATTAAAGAGATCCATTGATGCCCCGCTTGGCTTTGACATCCGCGCCGGCTGATATTCAAAGAACGCCTGATTGGCGGCTACTTTCCGAGTCTGGGCAGGCCGCGTCACTCCTTTGAATAACTGCAAGCCTTGCCATCCGAGCCAACTGAACTCGTGGTTGTCCCACATGTTGACGAAGGGCCAACGGGCGCGGGCATCCTGCAAGTCGGGATCGCGAAGATACGCACGATAGACCGCGCGATAATCCGCAAGCGTTGTAGGAATGTGGAAATCATCGATCCTTTCGCCATGTTCGTAGCGAACGATGTCGCGCAGTCTGCGATCGTACATGCCGCGCGGGCGGTCTTCGGGATACCAGACGATTTCATAGATAAAATCGCCGAGGTGCAAAACGAAACCGAGGTGATCGTGCTCAGCGGCCCGCTCGTCTTCGAAGATCATACGGCGATACGCGCTCTGCGCGCCTTGATTCGCGTTTTGACAACTGACGAAGGCAAAGGACACGGGTCTCGGGTCACTCGGTGCTGGAGCGGTGATGGTTCGCCCGATCCGGCTGCCTGCGCCGTCCCGATCGGTGAAGCGATACCAATAGACACGCGCCGGCTTAAGACGGCCGACCAGCACGCGGCAGGTCCAGTCGGATTCTTTAGAAACAACCACGCGCGCCGTGGCTACCACTTTTCGAAATGTGTCATCTTCAGCGACTTCGACCAGCAGGGTTTCGTCGCGATCGGCCGGATACGGGCGGCGAGTCCACAGCAGCACGTTGTTACTGTCTGGGTCTCCTGAGGCGACGCCTTCGGGATAGAGATCGCGGCGTTCGTGCCATGGGATGCGAGACTGCGCGCCGATGGGCTTCCCCCACGCTGCCGAAGCGCCAATAGCGGCGGCCATCTTCGCGAAAGTGCGCCGGGTAATACGAGCCATGCGCGGTCTTAGTTTCCTGCCGGTGCTTGGTGCTTGATGAATCTGTCGGCCCAGGCAATAAAGTACTTCCAATTCGGGGCATCGGTGTGTCCACCGTCGTGCTGGCGCCAGGCAAGGTCACCATTGAGCAAGCCCGAATTCACCGGCGGCATCTTCGCGGTGTGGTAATCTTCCGCGATCCCCAGATCTTTGGCACCTAATAGCCTGAATACCGGCTCAGCCGCAACCGTCGCCATGTAACTGCCCTGCTGGTCGAGCCACTTGGCGTCGCCTTTTTCGGGGATGCCGTAACTGATGAAGGTCAGGCGCGGGGCGCACAACGCGATCAGCTCGTGCGCATCTACCGGCAAATCACCGGCATTCTTGCTTCCAAAAGCGGCGTCAGCGGCGCCATACTTCATGAAGTTTCCGGCCATCCAATGATATTCTCCAGTTCCCGTGAGATTCTCTACAGCCTCTCCCCAATTGCGGCGGTGCAGTTTAGCGCCGCCCTCGCCGGATGAACCGACCAGAACAAGAGCGAAGCGTGTATCGAACGCCATGGTCACAAGGGCCGCTTTGCCATAGCGAGAGACGCCTTCGATACCGACATGTTTGGCGTCGACGGCTCGATCCTTCTCCAAGTAATCGAGGCCGCGCGAAGCGCCCCACGCCCAAGCTCGCAAGGCTCCCAAGTCGTCCGGCCTACGCGGTTGACCTTTGTTGGTCAGTCCGATAATGCCCCGGGTTAAGCCGGCCCCGTTGTCGGCCTGAATACTCACGGGACTGATCATCACGTAGCCCCAGCCATCGGCAATGAGCTGCTGGGTTGCGGGGGGATCGGCGCCGGCAGCAGCGGGGATGGCCGGCGTTGGCAGCCCACCCCGGCCGAACATCATCATCAATGGAACAGGACCTGAGGCGTTGGCAGGAGTCACCACAGTCATCTGAATATCCACGCTGATCAGCGGATAGGACGAATTGTCGACGTGCCCTACCAGCTGTTTGGCGCTGACTGCGTAAGAGCCGACCTTGGTGTATTCCGTGTGCACGACCGTCCACGTCACCTTGGGCACGTTTTCAGGAACACGGCCCAACACCTCGCGCTCAAAATCCTGGATGATCTCGGGGCGGCGCTGCTTCCACCACGTTTCCGCGGTCGTGACCTTGACGCCGTTCTTCAGCGTCAAGACGTCGGGCAGGTTCGGAAAAGGATTGGCCTTAGACTCGTCGTAATTTGCTTGGTTCGGTGCATCTTCCTTACCACTGGGACCGGGGCGCAGAGCCTTGATACCGAGCTGATCCATCATGTTCTGATGGTCTTCAGCCGCGGTCCAATTCATCGGTTGCGGGAAGGCGGACTGTTGGGCACAGAGCTCGATCGTGAGGCAAGGCGACGCGACCGCCAGCAACCATAGCATCGATCTCATATGCTATCGAGCGTAATAGCATTCTGAGGTGTTGACAAGCCCTTATTGCAGCGAGAGAACCACGAAGGACTGTGTCGAAACGCCGCCGACTGTGGCCAGGAGCGGCTGGTCACCAGTGCCGAGGCCAGCTGGAATAGTCAGGTTGATCTGATAGAGTCCGGCGCCAGAGATCCCGGAAAAGAACGGAGTGACGCTGGCGCCGTGAATCTGAAGCTGGACTGCGTTCGTGGTCGGGGCGGCGCCAGAGTATGCGTGGCCCGCCGGGACGGTCGGATTGGTCGGGCCAAAGCCGACGCCGAAAAGCTCGACCACATCTCCGGCCTTGGCGGCGACCGTCTTGTAACCAAGCGACGTGCCGGTGGGTCCGACGATATCGTAGGAGCCTCCGCCGTAAGTCCCGGATCCATCGGATCGGAGAATGATGGCCGCCACGTGCGTGGCATCGAGAAGCGAGAAGGAAGGACCGAATGACGCGAGATTTACGGTCGAGGTTGCGGTTGCGCCGCCACTGGTCACGGTCACGTTCACGATCCCGGTGGCTGTGTCATCAGGAGCCTGAATGTTGACCTGCGTTGGGCTGACGTACGACAGATAAGCGGGCTTATTGTTCACCATCACGCTAGTGCCTCCGAGCGAGGTGGGGAAGTCGCCGTTCCAGGTCGCTGTGCCGCCGGCTAGGTTGGTCCCATAAATGTCGACCCACGAACCAGGCTGGATTGCGGTTGCGGTCTTGCTGTCGTGGGGAAGGATACCGCCCGAGCCGATAGTGGGCGAGGTCGTGCTGGCTGGTGAAAGCTGGAGCGAGGCGAGGTAAGTATGAGTGAGACTCACGATCAAAGCACCGCTTCCAGCGTTGCCCGCCGCGTATAAAGTAACGGTGCCGACGTTGGTCGACGGCGGGGTCCAATTGAAGCTGTAGGTCGCGGCGGGCGCCGCACTTCTGGTGTAGCCAGTAATGTTGTGCTCGATCCACTGGAGCGTGTTGCCGGAGGGACAACTCCCGGCGAAAGGCACGACAGCTGGAGTCTTGCAGTCGATGACCTGCGTGTTCCCATCTGTTGAAGTCAATGTTCCAGCGCCCATCAACTTCGGACTGCTGTCGACGCGCGCGCTCAGCTCAAAGCCGTATTTTCGTTCGGTGGAGTCTGCAACGGTTACCTGAATCTGCTGAGCTTGTCCGGGAACATAAGTGGTCCCACCCGCGGCGACAATTTTGACCGATCCCGGGCCGCTGTTGGGAGCGTCGGTGTGACACCCAGAGGCCATGCATCCAGTGGGATTGTCGCCCGGAGCGGCGGTGTAGCCGGGGTCTGGGCCATATTCATAGGCAAAGATGGCTATCGACGCGATCGCAAGAATAAAAGGGGACGACTTAATTAGTAGATTTCTTCGTTTCGACATCGTGGACCTGTTTATTCCTCCTCTAGTCTCAACCCCGTTCACGCGCGAGGGTTTCCCAACAAGCGCAAATCGAAATATTAACATTTCTTGTGTTGGCCTTATCTCTTGACGTCACCAGCGCACAGCAGTATGATTGGCTCCGGACTTTAGGGTTTCACAGAGGAGGCGCCCACGTATGGCAGCTTATAGCTTAACGGTCAACGGAAATGCTGTTTCGTTGAACGTCGACGATCCGAATACTCCGCTACTTTACCTGCTTCAGGAGAACTTACAGCTGAATGGACCGAAATTCGGTTGCGGCCTGGGGCAGTGCGGCTGCTGTACGGTGCTCCTGGATGGCCAACCGATCCGCTCCTGTATTACGGCCATCTCAGACAGCGCCGGACATGCAGTGACCACCATCGAAGGTCTCGGCACGACGGACAACCCGCATCCGATTCAACAGTCATTTATCAACCAGCAAGCGATGCACTGCGGTTATTGCCTCAGCGGGCCCATGCTCTACGGAAAGGCATTCATCGACCAGAATCCGGGTGCGACGAGCGATCAGATCCTGGCGGCGCTAGGCCAAACCCCATTGTTATGCCGCTGCCATTCGCACAGCCGCATGCTTCAGGCGTTGGTGAATTACGCACAGGGGACCATATGATGCTGAGAAATGCAGTAAAGCCAATTGAGCCATCCAGCATGACGCCGGATGCCTATGCAGCGTTAAAGAAGGCGGGGTCCTCGCGGCGAGATTTCCTACGAGGCGCGGGCGTGATGATCATCGGCTTCAGCATGGCTGGCAAAGCCACGAAGCTGGCGGCGCAGAGTCCGATCAATCCGACCGGGTTGGTGGACGCAACGCTGGTGGATTCCTGGCTCGCTATCGGCGCAGACGAAAGCATTACCGCGTATTCGGGCAAATGCGAGTTCGGCCAGGGCTTTGAAACGGTCCAGTACCAGTTGATCGCCGAAGAACTCTCGGCGCCGATGAGCAACATCAAATTGATCTTTTGCGACACGGGCTTCACTCCGGATCAAGGTGTCACGTCCGGCAGCCAGTCCCATCTGGCCGAGTTCGGTCCGGGCGGTTTGCGCCAGGCCCTGGATACAGCGCGGGATGCCTTGCTGCAGTTGGCGTCGCAGCAACTGGATGCTCCCGTGGGCCAGCTGGTTGTACAGAACGGCGTAGTGTACCTGCAATCGGATTCCACCCAATGGGTGACTTACGGTCAATTGGTCCAAGGCACCCGATTCAATCTCACGCTGAACCCGAACGCAGTGCCGAAGAATCCGAGTCAATATACAATCCTTGGAACTTCGGTGCCGCGCGTGGACATACCTGCCAAGGCTACGGGGCAGTTTCAATACGTCCAGAACGTGCGCGTGCGAGGCATGCTGCATGGAAAGGTAGTCCGATCGCCGATATGGGGCGCGCACGTGGTCAGTGTCGATCAGAGTTCCGTGGCCGGCATGCCCGGCAATCCGCAGGTGGTGGTGAATAACGACTTTGTCGGCGTGGTCGCTGATACGGAATGGCACGCCATTATGGCTGCGGCGGCATTGAATGTGACCTGGTCTAATGCCGACCCGCTGCCGAGCTTTAGCGGTCTTTACGATTACATGCAGCAGCAGGCATCGTCGGATTCATATACGGTGAATTCCGGCGATACAGCCCAGATGCTCCAGCAGGCGGTCCAGGTGGTGAGCGCGCAGTATCTGCATCCCTACCAGATGCACGGAGCGATCGCCAGCTCGTGCGCGGTTGCCGACGTCCAGGGAGGAACCGGCGCCAATGCTACCGCGAAGATCTGGTCTGCAACCCAAGGCGTTTATCCTCTGCGCGACAGCGTGGCGGTGGTTCTCGGAATTCCGAACGGCAATGTGCGGGTCACATTCGTGGAGGGATCGGGCTGCTATGGATGCAATGGCAACGACAACGTGAGTTTTGATGCAGCGTTGCTGTCGCAGGCCGTCGGCGCACCAGTGCGAGTGCAGTATTCACGAAAGGATGAAAACACAGCCGGCGAGAACTATGGACCCGCGCATGTGAACAAACTGATGGCCGGGGTAGACAAATCCGGTCAGATCATCGTGTGGACTTCGGAGGCCTGGACCCTTAGTAAGGGCGGCCGGCCAAGCGCGACCGCTCCCGGCAATATTATTACCGGTGCACTGGTTGGATTCCCGGCGCCGGTGCCCACTCCGTCGGCGGCCACAGCGCCCAAAACCTTCGCCAACAACAGCAATACGGCTTGCAATTATGTTACCGGTGTTGTTGGTACAAACGCGCCAGGGGGCACGGGAACGATCGCCAGCCAGCAGGTACTTGTGCATTCGATTCCGTCGCCCTACTTCACTGGTCCCTTGCGATCTCCGGAACGGCTTCAGAACACCTTTGCGAATGAGTCGTTCATGGACGAAATAGCGGCGGCGGTGAAAGCCGATCCGGTTCAGTTCAGGCTAAAGCACCTCAAGGACCAGCGCTTGATCGCGGTGTTGAACGCGGCGACGATGGCGGCGAACTGGGATACGCGCCCATCTCCTAAACCAGGCAACGCCTCCACCGGTGTCGTGACAGGCCGTGGTGTCTCGTGCGTGCTGTACGAAGGGAACAACGGTTATTGTGCATTGGTCGCACAGGTCTCAGTTGACCAGGATGCCGGCACGATCACGGTGACCAGTCTCACAGCCAGCCAGGACTCCGGCCCGCCATCGAACCCGGACGGTTTAAAAAACCAGATGGAAGGCGGCGCATTGCAAGGTATGAGCCGGGCGCTGTTCGAAGAGGTGAAGTGGAACGACCGGGCCGGCATCATCACATCCACCGATTGGACATCTTATCCGGTATTCCAGTGGGGCATGCCCATACCGCAGTTAAAGACGGTGCTGCTCGGTCCGCTGAACGCGCCGAAACTGGGCGCCGGCGAGTGCACCATCACGTTAGTTGGGTCGGCCATCGCCAACGCAGTTTTCGATGCTACCGGTGTTCGCATGCGGCGGATTCCTTTCACGTCCGCGAATTTTCTGGCGGCGAAGGGGAGCTGATTCGGCGGGCGGAGAATCCGCTAATATAAAAGCGTTCGTTTAGCAGAGGTTCCGCAATCGGAGGACGATGTGTTGGATACCTGGCGGCGTTCGATCCTAGGCGCCCTCGGCTGGTTAGCCGTGAGCGCGATTCTACCGGCGCAAACCGCGTCGTTCATTTTCCGTAACCAAGTATCGACCGGACTCAATCCAGTATCGTTGGCTTTTGGCGACTTCTTTGGCGGCCGAACACCGGCGCTGGCGGTAGCCCAGCGGGGAGCAGCCAGCGTCGCGATTTTGCGGAGCTTAGGCCAGGGGTTTTTCTTCCAGCCCTTCGCGAGCCAAGAAACCGGGCTCAGTCCGCGCGCGGTGGCCACAGGCGACTTTAATCGCGATGGAATACTCGATCTGGTGGTGGCCAATTTCGGCTCAGGCACCGTCTCCTTGTTCCTGGGAAACGGGAATGGCACGTTTCGCCTTTTCCTGACCTTGAACGAACTGAGTCCCTCTTCGCTGGTAGTTGGAGATTTCAACGGCGATGGATTACTGGATCTCGCGGTGTCCCATCAGAGTTCCAATAGCGTCTCTATTCTCCTGGGCAATGGTAATGGAGCATTTCGGCCAATCTTTGATTTTGCGGTGGGAGTGGGCCCGGTCTCGATGGCGGCGGGCGACTTCAACGGAGACGGAATTCCCGACTTGGCGATAGCCGATTCGACTTCGAACGAGGTTTCCATATTGCTCGGCATCGGCAACGGTGCGTTCCGCAGCGCCCTCAATTTCCCCGCCGGGACAACCCCGGCCTATCTTGCGTTGGGCGATTTCAATCGCGATGGCATGCTGGACGTGGCAGTAGTGAACAATACCAGCGCCGGAACGGTCTCGTTATTGATCGGCAACGGAAATGGGACGCTCCAGTCTCTGCTCAGTTTCGACGTGGGGCCGCTTCCCTCGTTCATCGTGGCGGCGGATTTCAATCTCGATGGCAACCTCGACCTCGCGGTCGCTAACACCGGCGCCGATACGGTCTCAATTCTGATGGGTACCGGGACCAGGGCGTTCCTACCTCGCCTCGACTTCACCGCGGGCGATGGACCCGCCTGGATCAGCGTGACGGATTTCGACGCCGACGGCAAGCCCGATCTGGTGGTGGCCAACAGTTTGTCCAACACCATCTCCATGCTGGCGAATACTACGTTCATACCGAACCAGCCCAGCATCACGGATCATTCCGTCGTCAACGCTGCCAGTTTCATCGACGGATCGGTAGCTCCGGGCGAACTGGTAACAATTTTCGGATCGAACTTAATGGGAACAACAACGACAACCACGACGACAAGCCATACAAGCGTGCTGTTCAACGGCATCTCGGCTACGCTGCTATACGCGGGTAACAACCAGGTGAGCGCGATCGTACCGAACGGGGTTGCCGGCCAAAAGGAAACACAAGTGGTGGTGGGGCATGATGGCGTGCCGTCGGGGACCCTAACGATTCCCGTTGCGGCTAGCGCTCCTGGTTTGTTTACCTCGACGGCCACCGGCACGGGTCCAGCCGCTGCCCTGAATGAAGACCTGTCGATGAACTCCGCTTCCAATCCTGCCGCACAGGGTTCCATTGTGGTGCTATTCGGAACCGGCGCCGGCAGTCCTGTTCTTCCGGTGGCGGTGACGATTGATGGCCAGGCCGCGAAAGTGTTGTACGCAGGCCCGACCGGCGATTCGCTGGCCGGGGTGATCCAGGTGAACGCTCAATTGCCTGATGGCATTCATTCCGGAGTCGTTCCGGTGGTGCTGCGGGCTGGTAGCGGAGTGAGCCAGCCGGGTGTCACGGTGGCCGTGCAGTAGCCAGACGCTATTGGTAGGGCGGACCCCATGGTCCGCGCGGGACGCCCCCGTCCCGCTCTCGCCTGGGCCAAGTCAGCACGTTGCAAATACCAGAAGGCCGACCAGGGGTCGGCCGCGGACCAGGGGTCCGCCCCACTCATTCTTGAATGCCTATTTCGCTAAGGGGCGGTCGATTTTGCGGTCGGCCATGGCCGCCTGGTAGGCAAACCACGCCATCACCGCGGCTGCTTGGCGAATGTCGTTAACGTTCACGCGATCGACCGTGTCCATGTTGGTGTGGTGCGTACGAATGTCGTAGTTCACGTAGTCCTGGATGGGATTGAACCCGGGCACGCCGGCATCGATGAAGCTCAAATGATCGGTTGCGCCGACCGGCTCGATGACGTTCCGCCGCACGCCCGCGGGCTTCAGCGGCTCCAGCCAGGCATCGAAGAGCGGCTTGGCGGTTTCCTGATTCTGCATGAACCAGCCGTAAATCGGCCCGGTGCCGTTGTCGATGTTGAAGTAGACATCGAACTTGTTGCGAGCCGCGGCATTGGCATCGCCGGCCAGATGCTGCGTCACCCAGGCGCGCGATCCCAACAGGCCCTGCTCTTCCCCGCCCCACAGAGCGACACGAATGGTGCGGCGCGGCCGCGCACCGACGGCTTTGAGTATCCGCATGGCCTCCATCACGGTGGTCGAGCCGTCGGCGTTGTCGGTGGCTCCCACGCCGGTGTGCCAGGAGTCGAGATGGCCGCCGATCATGACCACTTCGTCGCGCAATACCGGGTCGGCGCCGGGCAGTTCGGCGAGCACATTGTACGCGTTGCCGCCGTCGGCGTCGTAGAAGCGCGATTGGACATTGATCCTCAGCTTCACCGGGACGTTGTGCTGCAGCATGAGCGCGATCATGTTGTACTGCTCGGCGCTCAGCGTAACGGACGGCACGGCGCCTGGACCGAGATCGCGGCCGGTCACGAAGACAGTACCGTGCTCGCCACGGCTGGGTTTCAGGATCACGCCCGCGCCGGCCTCGCGAAGTGATTGCGTCATCCTTTGCGCGGCGGTAGGAGTAGTGGGGCGCGCCTGCCCGATGCCCGTGGCATAGGCGGCCGATAAAGGCACGTATTCCGAATCGCTCGGCTGTGGCCGGTCTTTGCGGACGAAATTGGTCATGATGGGATCCGTCATGACGATGGCGCCTCGCAGTTGAGCGCGCAGCGCGTCGACTTCCGCGGGTGACTTACCGCCGACAAACAGGGGCTCGGCGACAATCTCGCCGGCGGTGGATGCCGACCAGCCGTCGGCATAGCCGATCAGCGGCAGATAGCGCGGCTCGATCATCTCCACCGTGAGTTTTTCGAGGGTCCAGCCCCGGCCGAAATGCCACGGCTCCAGATGCGCGTTGGCCAGCCCGTAAGACGCCAGCCGATCCCGCGCCCATTCCGCGGCGCGCTTGTGGGCCGGGGACGCCGTAAGCCGCGGACCGATTGTTACGGTGAACATATCGAAGACCGGCTCGACCTGCGAACGATCGAAGGTCTCGCTATGAATCTTAGCGAGCAGGTCGCGATCGACCTGCGCTTGGGCCGGTGCGAGGACGGCGCCAGCCACCGCAATGATCAATCCAGATAACAGATGCTTTTTCATAGCGGCGTTATTCTAACACGCCCAAGAATGCCCTCGGCGCTTTCGCTCAAGGTACACTTGACGCCGGTGTAATCGCATCTGGGGACGCCTAAGTCGTCAGTGTTAAATTTGCCCGGCAAATCGGCGAATGGCAGTAGAGCCGCCTAGGTGTGTCGTAGTATGCTTAAAAATGGAAATCAAGTCCTGGGGAGGTTTCAGCATGCTCGCAAGGTCACGCGGGTACAGATTGTTAGCTTTATCGTTCTTCCTTTCTACGGGCGCCTCGTGGGCGCAAATCACCGCTATTGAAGGGGACGTCAAGGGCACCGATGGTCAGATGGTCAAGAACGCGCAGATACTCATCGAGCGCGAGGACATGAAGGGGACCTACAAAGGCGCCAAGACCGATAAGAAGGGCCATTACATCTACAATGGACTTCCGATCGGCAGATACACTGTCAGCGTCATGGTCGATAACCAGAAGAAGGACCAGATGGAGCACGTTCAAACCAAGCTGGGCGATCCGATTCCGGTTAACTTCGACCTGAAGCAGTCGGCCGCGGCGCAAGCCCCCGCCGATCCCGGTTCGGTGTCCAAAGACCAAGAGCGCGGGATGAGTAAGGAACAGAAGGACGCCCTGGAGAAACGGGCCAAGGAAAACGCTGCCGCCATGGCGAAGAACAAGGCTCTGAACGATGCCTTTAACGCCGGCAAGGAAGCGTTGACCGCCAAGAACTACGACGCGGCCGTGGACGCCTTCAAGAAGGGCGCCGAGCTGGATGCCAACCAGCACGTCATTTGGGCCAATCTCGCCGATGCGTACGTAGCCATCGCCGCCACCAAGACAGGCGCGGAACAGCAGGCGGCCCTGGATCAATCGTTGGAAGCCTACCAGAAGGCCATCACCATCAAACCGGATGAGGCTCCGTATCACAACAATTACGCGCTGGCGCTGGCCAAGGCGAAGAAGATCGAGGAAGCCAAGGCGGAGCTGACCAAGGCGGCGCAGCTCGATCCGACGCAGGCCGGGAAATACTACTACAACCTGGGCGCGGTGTTGGTAAACACTGGTCAAACCGCTGCGTCCGAGGATTTCTTCAAGAAGGCGATCGAAGCCGATCCGAACTATGCCGATGCCCAGTTCCAATACGCGACCGCGCTGTCAGCCAAGCTGTCCACCGGAGCGGATGGTAAAGTGACGGCTCCTCCCGGCATGCAGGAGGCGCTGAACAAGTATCTCGAGCTTCAGCCGAACGGACAGTTCGCCGACGCAGCCAAGGGCATGCTACAGATGATCGGCGCCACCATCCAGACCGACTACAGCAACCCCAACGCCAAGAAGGGAGCCACTAAGAAAAAGTAGGCGGGCACCGGCATCCGGGTTCGTTTTCCCATTGACGGTGCGGTAGATTCGTGTAAGAGTCTCTACAAGCTCCCAAATGTCCGGGCCCATAAACCTGTTTTGGTACAGTTCGGTAGCGGTGCAGCTGCTGTTCTGCATTCACCTGGTCTGGACGCGCTTGGCCAGGAACTACCCTATTTTCACGCTGTACCTGGGGTGTTCGGTGGTTGGTTCCCTGGCGGCGATGTTCTTCATGAGGGGGGCTATGGGGGCCCGGCTGCCTCTCTCTTACACCTATTTCTGGCTGTGGACTGAACCGGTCCTGCTGCTGCTTCAAATCGCGGTGGCCCTGGAAGTACACGCGCGAATGTGGACGGAACACTCGGCCATGGTCCGGCCAGCCAAGCCGTTGCTGTTTTTTGCGCTCATAATCGCTCTGGTCTTTGCGGCCATTCCTTTGAAGGCTGAACTCAGCCGCTTCAGCGCGATCCAGTTAAGGGCTATCATGCAGTTCGAATTCCTGGCCAAGCGTTACATCTCGACCGTGCTGGCGATTTTTCTAGTCTTCTCCGCGGTTCTATTTCTGATAGTTATTCACAATAGTCTGAGGAGCAGCTTATTTCGACATGAAGGAATGCTGGCGGCATACTTCGGCATTTACGCCGTGGCCTACTTCTTAATTGATATGGGCTGGGCCATGCCCACTCTAGTCAATAATTACCTTGCTTCCGCATTGACCCTTTGCTTTGTAGTGTGGATGAGCGTCTTTAAACCTCGCGAGGAATTATTGGAGTCATAATTCCGCAAGTCCCGGCAGACCAACTCGCCTGCCGGGACTTGGGTTCATTTCTCTTTTACTTCTGATCCGGGCACTCCGGGGGGCAGGTTGGAATGGGAAGGTCCGTACGCACTTGCGAAGACAACGGGGTTGCGTTCTGGACAACAATGATGCTGGCGGCGGCAAGCGCGAGCCAGAAAGATAATGTGAGGTTTTTCATAAGTTTCTCCTTTGTACGCGGTCTGATCGCGCTTAAGAGCGCATGACCGCGAGTACGGAAACAGCATCTCACACTATCAAAAGGGCAAAAATACGGGTATAGAACTAAAGTGCCGGTACTGACTACTACTCTCTCCAGCGTCGCCGCAGATTCCAAAACAAACGCAGTCATTTATGTTTTCGTAAACATAGCTTAAAGAGAGCGTCTTTTTTAGAAATAATACTCTCATTTATCGCGGCAAGCAAACACGATTTCTACCGACACTGTCGCTCGGCTCGATCGGCGTATTTGTGAGAGGGGTACACTACCGGAAGGTGGTGATCGGGGGCCTAATTTTCCAGGGAACGAACCAGCGGCGGACTTCGTCTATAGAGTCAATAAAGCAGCAAGTCTCCGTGCGGCGACCCTTTCCCCAACAAACCAACCCCGCACGGGGACCCCTTTACGTTTTCTGACCAACCCTTTCGCCGATTGCCACGTCAGACTGTACGTAGCAGCTAGCCTCCGTGCGGACCCTTTCCCCAAAAGCCAACACCGCACGGAGGCATCCTCCACTGTCCCGGTGAATATTATAGCCCCCTGTCCGAAATCGGACAACAGTTAAAACTTCCCAGCAGAAACAGCGTCTTACCTGCGGAGGCAAACGCGAGATGTCCAAAATTATGTGGGGGTTCTTACTGGGAGTCCTGGCAATTGGAGCCCAAGCCCAAGGACCGGGGAATCGCCATGCTTCGCAAAAGGGGGTGGACCGGATTACCAAGGAAGTCCGGCATGAACTGGTGATGCTGCCGTATTACAGCGTGTTCGATGACTTGGCTTACAAAGTCGACGGCGACACGGTTACATTGTTCGGCGCTGTAACACGGCCAACGTTGAAGTCGGATGCCGAGAACGCCGTGAAGAAGATCGAAGGCGTCGAGCGCGTGATCAACAACATAGAGGTTCTGCCGGTTTCTTCCAACGACAATCAAATCCGGCGAGCCGTTTATCGGGCCATCTACGCCCAGCCCGGCCTGGATATGTACAGCTTACGCGCAGTCCCTACCATTCACATCATCGTAAAGAACGGGAATGTCACGCTTACGGGCGCCGTCGCCAACGAGGGCGATAAAGAACGGGCGAACATCGCTGCCAACGGCGTGCCCGGAGTATTCTCGGTTAAAAACGATATTCAAGTAGGTCCTTAGCCGGTTTTCTGGCGAGCAGCGGCCGGTTAAGGAACTCGATCAATGGCGCCATGGCGCGAAAGCGGTCGGCGACCTCGCGGTAGAGCTGTGGCGTAGTGCTCAAGGACGCATCGAGAGTTGTGTCCAGAATCCAGTCCTTCATTTTGATCAGCTCGATGGCGGGGTGCGCAGGGTCGAAGCCCTTGGGCGCGCGCGTCAGTTCGTCGCCCTGCAACTTGCCCAGCAGCCGGCGGACCTTGCGGTCGGCCAGAACACGTCGCAGCTCCTGGTGATGCTCGGCTATGTGAGTGCGAACCGTGAGCATGGTGTCGGGCGAGGGATGATAGATCCCACCGGCGACCTCAATCTGGTCGTTTGAAACGCTGAAGTAGAAGCCGCTGGCGGCAAGCCGCTCGCCCCCGCGCCGCGCGAATGAAGCAGCGATGTGCGTCTTATAAGGCGTCTTGTCGGCGCTAAAGCGCGTATCTCGATAGATTCGAAAGACCGCCTTTTTGGGATCGGTGACGTACGCCGGCGCAAACTTGGCGAACTCGCTATTGAGCGCGGTGATCAGTTCCATCATGGGCGCTTTGACGTGCTCCTCGTAGAGATTCTTGCGGGGCTGGAACCATTCCCGGCGATTGTTGCGCCTCAGGCTCCGGAAGAATGTCATCATCTCTTTAGGGAATCCAGGAAAACCAGCTGGCACAAATCCTCCTAATAAGCGCGCCACAACGGAACGCCGTGGCAGCATCTGCTAAATCGGTTCGACGACGCCACGGCCTCTTGTGGCGCAGGCATACTCCTTTATAATTTGACAAGATGCCCGTCCGGACAGAAACCATCGAGCGTCTAAGCAACCTTCCCAATTTAGCGATCTCGCAAGGAACTTTGTTGAGCCGGTGTACGCGCTTCGGGATCGGCGGTCCGGCGGAAGTGTTTGTGGAGACCTCCGACGAGCAGAGCTTCATGCAGGCTTTCGCTCTGGCGCGAGCGGATGGCGCCGATTATACGGTGATCGGCGACGGAACCAACTTGATTGTATCGGACTCGGGATTTCCCGGCATTGTGCTGCGCTTCACGGCCCGGCATATTCACAGCCAGGGGATGACGGCGCGGGCACACGCGGGCGCGGAGCTGCAGACGCTGGTGGATAACTGCATCGACCTCGGACTCAGGGGCCTCGAGACCATGACGGGCATTCCGGGCTCGGTGGGCGCGGCAGTGTACGGCAATGCGGGCGCCTATGGCCACTCGATCGAGGAGCGGATTCAAGGTGTGCGATTTTTCGACGGGGCCGAGGTAAGGGTCTTCAACAAAGCGGAGTGCGAGTTTCACTATCGCGAGAGCATATTCAAGCGCCACAAAGACTGGATCATCTTTGGAGCCGTGCTGGAGCTGGATCCCGCTCCGGCCGCAGAATTACGAAAAACCGCCGACGAGATCTTCCAAATCCGTCTCGCGAAATATCCGCCGACCATGAAGTGCGCAGGCAGCATCTTCAAGAATCTGATCCTGGCCGAGCTGCCCGTCGAAGTGCGGCGGCAGATTCCTGAGCGGGTGATCCGGGAAGGCAAAGCGCCATCGGCCTATTTCCTGGAGCAAGTGGGCGCGAAAGGGATGAAGAGCGGCGACATTCATGTGGCGGATTATCACGCCAATCTAATCTACAATGCCGGCCAGGGGACGGCGAGCCAATTGTGCGAGATCATCGGCGAGCTGAAGTCGCGGGTCCGCGAGCGGTTCGGGCTGGAGCTGGAGGAAGAGGTCCAATATGTCGGATTTCCCAGGAACGGTGGCTCGGGGGCGCCTTAGGCTTGCACGCTTCTGGCTCTGAATTCGTAATATAAGTAAAGAATATGCGATTGGCGTTGTTGGCCGTACTGGGTCTGGGGATATTGCAGGCTGAAGACCGGCGTGTGCCAGTCATCGTGGAACTGTTCACGAGCGAGGGCTGCTCGAATTGCCCTCCGGCCGATCAGCTGCTGGCGCGCCTGGAGAGATCCCAGCCAGTGGCCGGCGCGCGCGTCATCGCGCTCGAAGAGCATGTCGACTACTGGAACCAGCTCGGATGGGTTGACCCGTTTTCCGCTCCGCACTATCGCGGCCGCCAAAACGATTACGCCCTCGCTTTTCACGCCGAGAACATCTACACTCCGCAAATGGTAGTGAACGGGCAAGTTCAGTTTATCGGCGACGACAGCAACCGCGCCTACCAGGTAATCGGAACTGCCAAGCAAGCGCAGACCACTCTGGTTGATTTGAAGAACGCCGTAAATGCGAAGGATCCGGACCTGATCGACCTGGCCGTGCAGGTGACGAGCCCAAAGAATCCGAAGCCTCACCCGGAGGACGTCTACCTGGCGGTAACAGAACGAGAGCTCGAGTCGCAGGTGCTGGGCGGGGAAAACGCCGGCCGGCGGCTTCGGCACGCGCCGGTGGTTCGCAGCTTCGGCATCATCGGACGAATCGATCCTAACGGCTCGAACGTCGGGCAGATCACCAATACGTTGCGGCTTCCTCATGAGTGGAAGCGCGAAAACCTGCGCGCCGTCGTCTTCGTGCAGGAACACGACACGCTGCGAATCACCGGCGCCAATACCGCCGAACTGCGGTAGGCTTCCAGTGCGCTAAGTAACGAAGGTCGACGTGGGCGTCGACCGCGGTCCAGGGGGACCGCCCCACACCACCCCGGGGATCGCCCCATACGCAGGGGACGGCCCCGTATATGGAGCCTGGTGCGGTATCCTACTAGACCAAGGAGACACTATGCTATCTCGCCGTGACCTAGGCCGTCGATTCTCTCTGGTGGCCGCCGGCATCGCCATGGGAGGCGAAGCTGCTTTTGCGCGGCGCGCCGTGGTCCATGGCAAGGACCGGGGCCCGCTGGTTCTCCTGAATGCGAACGAGAATCCCGATGGTCCCCCGCAAATCTCTATCGACGCTATGACCAAAGTGCTCTCTCGAGGCGGCCGCTACCACGAGGAAGATACCGACGCGTTGACTGCCGCGATGGCCGCCTCGGAACATTTGCGCACCGATCAAGTATTGGCGGTCTCCGGTTCCAGCGAGATTCTGCATTGCGCGGTGGATGCCTTCACTTCGCCATCGCTGCCGCTGATCACTACCCTGCCCTCCTACGAACAGCCGGTGGAAATAGCCGCCGCGCTGGGACATCCGGTGATCAAAATCCCGATGACTCCGGAGTGGGCCGCTGACGTCCGTAAAATGGTGGCGGAAGCCGAGAAGGCCCGCGGCGGTTTCATCTACGTTGTGAATCCGAATAACCCAACGTCTTCGATCACCAAGAAAGCGGATATCGCATGGCTAGTGGCCAATCTCCCTCCCAATACTCTCGCCATGATCGACGAGGCTTATATTCATTACTCCACTTCGCCCGACTTGGCGAGTTCGATCCCCTACGTGCAGCAAGGCAAGAATGTCATCGTCGCTCGGACGTTTTCGAAGATATACGGGATGGCCGGCCTGCGCATTGGGTTCGGGTGCGCCCGCCCGGATTTGATTCGCAAGTTGTCGCCGTACCGCAATAACATCGTGCCGGTACCAAGCACACATGCCGCCAAAGCGGCGCTGACATCGCCCACGCTGGTGACCGAGCGCCGCGAGAGACTTGGGAAAATCCGCTCCGATCTGTGTATCTGGCTGGACGCCAATCGCTATAAATTCATTCCGCCGCACGGCAACTTCCTGATGATCGACGTGAAGCGCGACGTGCGGGGCGTAATCGCCGAGATGCAGGAACGCGGCGTCGCGGTCGGCCGGCCCTTCCCGCCGCTGAATCAGATGCTGCGCGTCACCATCGGGACGGATGCGGATATGGCGAAGTTCAAGGAAGTCTTCCCTCAGGTTGTAAAGGCGTAGCTTGATGGTGGGCGCCATCGCCGGAGTACCAGGATTCTGCTACGATCAATATAATGTCTTTGTATCGGAGTCTTATATGACTCGTTTGAATCGGCCTGCCCAAGTTTCTGAATGATTCCGCCCAGAAACTATCCACCGCGGCGCCCCAAGGTTCGGGAAAACGTGAATGAAGCGATTCGCGTCCGCGAAGTTCGCGCCGTATTCCCAGATGGAACCGTCGAGATCATGCCCACCCTGGCCGCGGTCCGCAAAGCCCAGGACATGGGACTGGATCTGATTCTGGTATCGCCCACCGCCGAACCTCCCGTGGCCAAAGCCATGGATTATGGGCAGTGGCAGTACGAGAACAAGAAGAAACAGCACGAAGCCAAGAAAAAGCAGCACGTGATTCAGGTGAAGGAGCTGAAGTTCCGGCCCAACACCGATGACCACGATTACGAGTTCAAGAAGAACCACGCCATCCGATTCCTAAAGGAGGGCAACCGCGTGAAAGCGGTGGTGCAGTTCCGCGGGCGTGAAATCGCGCACGTGGACCTCGGCAAGAAGCTGCTGCTACGGTTCGCCGACGATCTCTCCACGCACGGTTTGGTGGAGGGTCAGCCGCGGCTGGAAGGCCGCAATGCGCATGTGATCATCAGCCCGGTGAAAGCGACTGGCGCTCCCAAGGAAAAGTCGGATAAGCCGGCGCCAGCGCACTGAACGGCAGGTCGGAGACCTGCCCCACTAGTAAAACAGATATTTTTGCCACTGATTGTCGCTCTTGGCGAGCAACCGCATCAAATGCCGGCTGGTATGCAGGCTGAACGGCCGGGGAGCGCGGGAAAGTTTCATATTCGCCTCATCGGGCGTCCGGCTACCTTTGCGATTGTTGCAAGGATGGCAGCAAGCTACTAGATTTTCCCAGGTGGTCTCGCCCGCGCGTGATCTGGGAACGACGTGATCGAGTGTGAGCTCGGACGACGGCAGCGTCCGATGGCAATACTGGCAGGTATAACGGTCGCGCATCAGGATGTTCTTGCGCGATAGAGCCCGGGTCTGGTGCGGGATTCGCCGGTATTCGAGCAGACGGATCACGGACGGAACGCGGATCGAATGACGGGCCGAATGAACGTGCGCCTGCGATTCCTCCTCGGCCGATGCGACACCCTTCAACACCAGCACCAGCGCCCGCCGCGCCGCGCAAATGTTGATCGGCTCATAACTCGCATTCAATACGAGCACCGGTCTGTGTAATCGATCAAGACTGGGCATCTTCGGTACTCCCGGAGAAATTGGAATCACGAATCGGTTGATCGAATGCCATGCGGCGGTCGACACGCGCCAGGGTGAGCAACGTCACCCGTTTGGCTCCAGCTAGCTTGAGGGCGCGCGCGCAAGACGCAGCGGTCGCGCCGGTGGTCATGACATCGTCCACCAGAAGAACTCTCTGGCCGTCCAGCACCGCCCTCTTACGGGCGCGGAATGCGCCGGAAACGTTCAGGCGGCGCTTAGCGTTGGTCAGGCCCGCTTGCGTTGCGGTGGGGCGGATGCGTCGAAGAGCGTTCTTCACTGGAACGTTGGATCGCCTTCCGATTTCGGTGGCCAGCAGCGCCGATTGGTTGAATCCCCGCTGCCAGCGCTTGCGCCAGTGCAGTGGCATCGGCACGATCAGGTCGAATTCCTGATCGCGCGGCAACGCCACGGCCAGCAATCGCCCGAGCGGTTTCCCCAACGGTTGGACACGGCCGTACTTAAATAAGTGAATTAGTTCCCGAAGCTCGTCTTCATAGAAGCCGAACGAATAGGCCGCGTCGAACCCGCTAACGCCGCGCCGGCATAAACCACAGAGCCCTTGCTCATCGAGCGGGAAGGAGCTGCGGAACGGCGCCCGGCACTGCACGCAGAAATATTCGGCTGCCAGGGGCTCGGGCTTTAACAGGCACGGGCGGCAAACCGGGATTCGCGAGACCTCGCGCAGCGGTTCCTTGCAAATGCGGCAATCATCGGGGAAGATTAGCGAGAAAACGCCAGAGTAGATCTTGCGGACGAAGGAAGGGGCCAAATCATTCGAGGCAGTTTTTGTGAGGCTGCTACTGCTGAAGACGGCACCTCCTTAAAACACTAGTCTACACGAAGCACACGCCGGACGCAGTACCAGCCCTGCAACCCGATACAATAAAAGCAAAGCCACTTCATGCGGACCTTCTACATCGAGACCTTTGGCTGCCAGATGAATGCGCACGATTCCGAAAAGGTCATCGGCACTCTGGTATCGGAAGGCTACAGCCAGGTTGAGACTCCCGAACAGGCCGACCTGGTTCTCTACAACACCTGCAGCATTCGCGATAAAGCCGAGCAAAAGGTTTTCCATCGCCTGCAGCAGTTCAAGAAGGATCACGGCCGCGGAAAAGTCTTCGGCGTGCTGGGCTGCGTGGCGCAGCAGGAGGGTGAGCGCATATTCGAGCGCGCGCCGTTCGTGAGCCTGGTGGCCGGATCGGCCAGCTATTCCAAGCTCCCCGAGATGCTGGTGCAGCTCGAAGCCGGCAACCGCCATGTCACCGGCCTGAGCCTGGACACCGAGGAAGCCTTCGATACGCCTTTCACCCGCCGCGACAATCCGCACCGCGCCTACATCACCATCATCGAGGGCTGCGACAAATCCTGCGCGTATTGCGTGGTGCCTTTCACCCGAGGTCCGGAGCGTAGCCGCACCAGCGAAAGCGTTCTCAAGGAATCGCGCGAACTGGCGCGCATGGGTTATAAGGAAATCCAACTCCTCGGCCAGAACGTGAATAGCTATCGCGACCCGTCACCAGCCGGCTGGGATTTCGCCCGTATGCTGCGCGCCGTCGGCGAAGTGGACGGGATCCGGCGGGTGCGCTTCACCACCTCGCATCCCCGCGACTTCGTCAAGGATATCGTGGATGCGATCGACGACAATCCGGTTCTGTGCAATCACGTCCACTTGCCGGTGCAGTCCGGCTCGGACCGTATCCTCGACCGTATGCAGCGGTTGTACTCGCGCGACGATTATATGCGTCGGATTGAGTGGATGAAGAAAGCGCGGCGGAACATCTCCCTCACCACCGATATCATCGTGGGATTCCCGGGAGAAACCGAGGCGGACTTCGAGCAAACGCTGGGCCTGCTGGACGAAGTACAATACGATTCATTGTTCGGCTTCAAATATTCCCGGCGGCCCAATACGCACGCGCTGACATTCGAGGACCACATCGCGGAAGAGGAAAAGAGCCGGCGCCTGGCTATCGTTCTAGAGCTGCAGCGCGCCATTCAGATCCGGCGAAATTCCGAGCTGGTTGGAACCGTCGAAGAGGCCTTCGTGGAAGGCTATAATCAGGCCACGGGCCAATGGATCGGGCGGACTACTCAAAATCGCACTCTCAATTTTATTCATCCGGAGCATGCGGGCCCGAAAGAAGGAGAAACTTTGGCCGGCGGATATTGGAACGTTCGGGTTACTCGGGCAGGCCCGAACTCGCTGGCCGGTGAGGCCGTCAGTTGAGTTCATTCATGAAGGGGGACCGTATGGAAGTCGAAATGAAAATCCGCGGGTTGATGATGGATCCTGTCACTAACATGCCGATTGTAGTGCTGAAGGATATCGGCGGGAGCACCATCTTGCCGATCTGGGTTGGAATCTACGAGGCCAACGCTATCGCCCTCGAGATCGAAAAAGTTTCGACGCCGCGCCCCATGACTCACGACTTGATCAAGACCCTGCTGCTCGGTCTGGGAACCGGCATCCGGAAGGTCGTGGTCAGTGAACTGAAGGACGATACCTTTTATGCCGTCATCTGGCTGGACCGGGATGGCGACCTGATCAGTGTCGATTCACGGCCGAGCGATGCGCTGGCTCTGGCGCTCCGCCTGGATTGCCCGATTTATGTCGACGAGTCGGTGCTCAAGACATCGCAGCGCACCAATGCCGCTTCCGATAAGATCAACAACGAAGAATGGCGCCGCTGGCTCGAGAGCCTAAATGACGAGGACCTCGGGCGCTACAAAATGTAGCTGTTTCTCAGCAGCTCGATAGGACTACTGTTTCTTGGGCGCGGCTTTCCGCCGGACCGGCGGAGGGTTCTTTCCAGTCCAACCGTGCAGCTTCTCAGGATCGACATTGAAGACCACCATAAACGGGCTGGTCGTGTAACTATCCGGAACTCCTTCGAAGGACAGCTCCGTTCCAGGATCTACTTTGCCTGGCAGCGACATCTCGAACTTCAACGTCGCGTCGGGAGTGGTGCCGTCCTCAAGCGCCAAGATGATGGTCTTGGGCTTGATCTCGGGCACGAGCTTCACCACCTTCCCTTTGAGGGTCGTAACCTGCGCGCCCTTCATGCTCGAATTGAAGTAGTTCGCGCCATCCGGTCCGATGAGTTCGGCTTTTAAGCTTTTCCAAAGGGTGAGTTCCGGATTCTTGGCCGCGTCCTCGGCCGCCTTCTTCTGCTGCTCCTCGGCGATTTCAGTTGCATTTTTCATGTGGAAGTCGGCTGGCGGCAGCGCGGAGCTCTTGGCGGCCGCCACGAGATTATTAAAGCCTTCGTCGCTGCCGTGGAAGCCCTTGTAGGCCCGCTGCACGTAGCCCATCACCTGTTGCCGTCCAGCGGGATTAAGCGCGCCCTGGCCTTCATAGGTAGCCGCGCGGGCGAAATAAAACAGAGCCGTCGGCATTTTCGCCGGATCTTTTTCCGAGGCGATCGCGGTCCCCATGTAGTAATCCACCTGGCCGTCGTTGGGATTGAGTTGCAGCGTCTTCTGGAACTCGGCTTCGGCGGGCTGCCAGTTCTTCTTCTGCAGCGCGACCCAACCCAGCGTGGTGTGCGCCAGTGCCTCGATCTGCGGCCTTTGATTCTTCCACTGCTCTTCGGTGAAATTCGGCGGGATCTTATCCAGGTTTGCCAGCAGCGCTCTGGACGCCTTCTCGCCCTGATCCAAAACGTCGGGGGTCGGATTCTGCCCGGCCAGCGCCTGCGTGAAGCTTACAGTGATGAATAGAGCGCTGAAATTGTTGGGATCGTCCGCGAGTACCTGCTTGGCTACGTCGACGGCCTCTTTCGCCATCCCGAGTTGAAAATAAGTCGCGAGCAGCAGCGTCCTGCGCTCGGTTACGTAATCAGTCTGCGGATATTGCTTCAGCCATTGCTGAAGTTTCTCGAGCTTGGTCTTTGGATTGGTGTCCTTGGTGATCGCGTCGAACAGATCGTATTCGGTCCGATCTTTCCAGTTTTTCTGTGGCGCCGACGATGAGGGCGCCGTAGCCTGCCCGCGCATCCCCGTGGGCGCAAGACACAATGCTCCCCCGATTACGACCGCGGACAAAAATCTAAAGTGTTGGAATGCCACTTGCCGCCTCCACTTCCTGCTTGTAGGTTACCGCAGAGCGTGGCGTTATTTGCTGGTGCTTTTCTTGGTCGCCCCGCCGCGTCCCCGGCCGGCAGGCGCATTTTTCCCGGTCCACCCCTGTAGCTTCTCTTTCTCGACATTGAAGACCACCATCAGCGGGCTGGCGGTATAGCTCTCGGGTACGCCTTCGAACATCAGTTCGGTTCCGGGCTCGACGCTTCCGGGCAGCGCCATCTCGAATTTCAACGTCGCGTCGGCAGTGGTTCCGTCCGACTTGCCATCTTCCATGGCCAGCAGAATGGTCTTCGGCCTCGTCGCCGGTTCGAGTTTAACAACCTTGCCTTTTAGAAGCGGTAACCCGGCGTCCTTCATGCTGGAGTTGAAGTAGTTCGCTCCATCCGCGCCGGTGAGAGCTTCCTTGATACCCTTCCACATGGCTTCCTGCGGATGCGCCTTGGTCCACTCTTCTTCATTCGCCATCTCGGCCTTGGCGATGTCGACGGCGCTCTTAATCGTGAAGTCGGCGGGTGGCGCCGGGCTGGCCTTCGCAGCAGCGAGCAGATCGTTAAAGCCCTGGTCGCTGCCGTGATAGCCTTTGTATGCCTTTTGCACGTAAGCCATGACAGTCTTCCTGCCATCCGGATTCAGTGCGCCTTGCCCTTCATAAGTGGCTGCGCGCGCGAAATAGAACAGAGCGGTCGGTGTCTTCGCCGGATTTTTCTCAGAATAGATGGCCGTCGCTAGCTGGTAGTCGATGGTCCCGTTGTTCGGGTCGATCTGGAGGCTCTTTTGATATTCACCTTCCGCCGCCGGCAAGTCCTTCCTTTGTGAAGCGATCCAAGCCAGCGTGAGGTGCGCGAGGTTTTGCACCTGAGGCTTTTGAGTTGCCCATTGCTGAGGCGTCATCGTCGCGGGAGGATCATTGATGCTGAGAAGCGCGGTTGCGGCTTTCTCGCCATTTTCGAGAACGGCCGACGGCGGATTCTGGCCCCCGGCGCTTTGCGTAAGCGTCACCGTAATATACAGCGCTCCGAAGTCCTTGGGGTCGTCGGCGAGAATCTTCTTGGCTTCGTCGATGGCCTGCGCGGGTTGCTGGAGCTGATAGTACGTAGTCATCAGGATCGTCCGCCGGTTCTTGGCAAACGCACTATCCGGGAAGTCCTTTTCCCACTGCTGCAACTTCTGCAGCTTGGCCTTCGGATCGTTCTCTTTCGTGATCGCGGTGTAGAGATCGAACTCCGCCTGATTTTTCCATTGTGGGCCTTGTGCGGCCGCCGGAGCTGGTGGATCCTGCGCCACCATCCGCAATGGCGCCAGCACGAATACGCTTGTGATTGCAAGCGCAAACAAATATTTCGATGGTTGAGAAAACACTCGCCGCCTCCCGGTTCTCGTCGTCAGGTTAACTATAGCCAATTGAAACCCTAACCGCAGCATGGCACCCAGCACCCTTAGACTTGAAGTTGGTGCAATTGCGGAGTATATCCGAATCCGGGCTGCGCTGCAAGTTCCCTCAACGTTAGATGTATACCAGTGTACTCTTGTTCCGTCCGAAGTAACAAAAAAACGCGCAAAAATCGGCCGCCAATGCTCTCCCGTTGACAATTCTCCCACCCTGAAACGCATAATCGGTCCATGAGTACCATGCGAACAATGCCGGGCGGCTGGGCCGACCGCAAGCGCCTCCCCAAAGGCCCGAACGGGCGCAATCTGTGCCGCTGGTGCAATCTCGAGGTGCCCAAGGGTAGAATAACGTTCTGCTCCGATTGGTGCGTGGAGGAATGGCGCCTGCGCACCGATCCTGGATACATCCGTGAAAAAGTACTAGCGCGCGACCACGGTATCTGCGCTCAGTGCGGCGTCAACTGCCTGGCGGCCTGGAAAAACTTAAAGCGGCTTCGCGGCGCTCCGCGTCTGAAGGCTCGGTTGGAATGGGGGCTCCGTCTCGGATCGCCCGGCAGAAAAAGCCTGTGGGACGCCGACCATATTGTTCCAGTGGTTGAGGGCGGCGGAGAATGCGATCTCGAAAACATACGAACTCTATGCCTGAAATGCCACCGCGTGGCGACCGCCCAATTACGCTCGAAGCGCTTGAAAGCTAATCAAGCGTCGGTTTGAGATAGCGCATGACCGTCTCCGCCACCACCGCGTTGCCTGGGCCGGTCGGATGCAGTCCATCCCGCTGCATCAGATTTCGCGTGGCCATGGTCGCCACGCCTTCCAGCAGGAACGGGATGCGGGGCACCTTATACTTCGCCGCCAGATCCCGATAAATCTGCTCGAACGTCCGGATATAATCCGGTCCATAATTGGGCGGCAGCGTCATCCCCGCCAGAATCACCTTCACCCCGGCATTCCGAAGCGTAGCTACGATCTGATCGAGATTGACGCGCGTGGTTTCGATCGGCAGTCCTCGCAATCCATCGTTGCCGCCGAATTCGACGATCACGATGCGCGGTTTGTACGCCAGCACCTCGCCGAGGCGGTTGACGCCGTCAGTAGTAGTGTCGCCGCTCACTCCGGCGTTGATTACGCGCCAATGAAATCCCGCGCCATCCAGGTCCTTTTGCAGGAAGTCCGGATAACTGTGGCCGGGCTCGGCGCCGAAGCCGGCCGTCAAACTATTGCCGAACGCGACGATCGCCGGCCGCGTATCTATTTGTGCAGGAGGTTGTGTAGGAGGCCTGGTGGGAGGCTCTACTGAGTTTCCTTCACTGATCGGGCGCGCCGCTTCGGGCGGTTTCGGTCCACCGCAACCCGCCAAAGTCAGTCCGAGAGCGAGAACCAAACAGAAGATGTACATCACCCAATGCCATAATAATGAATTGCAGGAGAATTTGATCCGAACACCTGCCATCCGGGTTTCGGCTCTCACCAAGAGCATTCAAACCGCCACGCACAAAGTCGACATCCTGCGCGGTATTGATTTTGACGTTCAGCACGGCGAGTTCGTTGCCATCATGGGACCGTCGGGCAGCGGTAAGAGCACGTTACTCGGATTACTGGCCGGCCTGGATACGCCGACTACCGGCAAAATCATCCTCGACGGCGAAGACATCACCGGCCTCGATGAAGACCAGATGGCGCGGCTGCGCGGCCGCAAAATCGGCTTTGTCTTTCAGTCCTATCACCTGCTGCCGACGTTGACGGCGGAAGAAAATGTCCTGCTGCCTTACGAGCTGACCGGGGGCAATGGCTCCCAGGGCCGCCAGCGAGCCCGCGAGTTACTCGAAAGCGTTGGACTGCCGGATCGCCGCGATCATTATCCCGTTCAGCTTTCCGGCGGCGAGCAGCAGCGTGTCGCCCTGGCGCGCGCCTTCATGGTCCGCCCGCCCATCCTGCTGGCCGACGAGCCGACCGGGAATCTCGACAGCCAGAATGGACAGCACGTGCTCGAACTGCTGATTTCTCTGAACCAGCGCGAAGGCACGACCCTCGTTCTGGTAACGCATGATCCAGCACTCTCCGATCGCGCCGGCCGCCGAATTGTGCTGCGGGACGGTCTGGTTGTTAGTGAAGAGTAACCATGAACTTTTCCTGGTCCACCGCTTGTAAGATCGCCTGGCGCGAAGCCCGCGCGTCGTCGTTCAAGTTCGGATTTGTCATCCTGGCGGTCGCGGTCGGGGTTGGCTCGCTGACCGGTGTCCGCGGATTCAGCCGCGCTTTTCACGACATGCTGCTGAGCCAGGCGCGCACCTTGATGGCTGCCGATCTCTCTCTACGCGTTTTCGAGCTGCCCACTCCGGAGCAGAACGCGGACATGGACAACCTCGCCAAGAGCGGCGTCCAGCGCACCTGGATCACCGAAACCTTGACGATGGCGTCGAGCAGCGCATCGTCGAGTAGCGCACCCAAGCCGCCCATGCTGGTCTCGGTGAAGGCGGTCGACCCCAGCGTCTATCCGTTTTATGGCGAGATCCGCCTCGCACCGCCCGTGGCGCTGTCCCAAGCGCTTAAGAACGATACGGTTGCGGTATCCGACGACATCCTGCCGCGCTTGAATCTCAAAGTCGGCGACACTCTGCTGCTGGGCGGCCAGCCATTTCGCATCATTGGCCAGGTAACGTACGAGCCCGACCGTATGCTTGGCACGCTCAACGTTGGTCCACGCGTCATGATCACGCGCGATGGTTTGGAGCGGACGGGGTTGATGCTACCCGGCAGCCGCGCCGCCGAGCGCTTCCTGTTCCGTCTCGGAACGGGATCGCCTTCCATCCAAGTGATTCGTGCTGATCTGAAGAAAAGTTTTCCGGATGCCATGATCGCCGACTATCGGGAATCGCATCCCATCATCACGCGCGGCCTCGACCGCGCCACCACCTTCCTCAGCCTGGTGAGTCTGATCACCTTGATCGTCGGAGCGATCGGCGTGGCCACTGCCATGCACGCCCACATCCAGCAGCGCATGGATTCCATCGCGATCATGAAATGCCTGGGCGCGCGATCGAGCCAATTGATGCGGATCTATCTGATCCAGACGGTGTCGCTCGGACTGGTGGGCGGCTTGATCGGGGTCGCGTTCGGCATCGGAATCCAGCGAGCGTTCCCGCAATTCATCGCCCGCTATTTTCAAATTGAACCGTCAGCAAGCTGGGATCTTATCACTGCCGCGCAAGGCATCGGAATCGCGATCATGGCAACCCTGCTCTTCACACTGCCGCCGCTGCTCGCGATCCGCCGCATCCGCCCCAGCTTGATTTTGCGACGCGAAATGACCGAGACCAAAGTCGATTGGCGAACGCGCCTCCGCGAGGGTCGTCCTTCGATACTCGCTGGTGTCGCCATTATTATTGGCTTCGCTGGAATCGCGATGTCCTTCGCCACCGGCACTCCCAACGACATCTGGAAGACCGGTGCATATTTCGCCGGCGCGCTGGTCGTCAGCCTGGCTGTCCTTTCCGGGATCGCTTGGTTGATGCTGCGTGGGTTAAAGCTGGCCAGCCGACGCCAGCTGCCCACCTCCATTCGGCACGGCATCGCCAATCTTTACCGGCCGGGCAATCATGCCGGATCGGTACTCGTCTCGCTCGGCATCGGAGTCATGTTCACGCTCACCGTTTACCTGGTTCAGCGCGGCGTGATCAAAGATATGAGCCGCAACGCGCCGCCTGGCATGCCGAATGTTTTCCTGATCGATATCTCCCCCAAGGATCGCGATGCCATCGTGGACCTTTTGAAACAGCAGCGCGGCATCGAAGGAGCACCGGAGTTGATCGGCACGGCTACCGCAAAATTGATCGATGTGGATGGCCGCTCGATCGAAAACATGAACTTGCGCGGCTGGGGACGGAGGTTTCGCACCGCCCGGCCGGTCACTTCAGCCGCCGCCATGCCCGCCTACGTGGATATTGTGCGCGGACATTGGTGGTCACGCCAGGCAACCTACGATGCAGCACAGGTCTGCGTCGCCGATGAAGTGGCCAGAGTTCTCGGTATCGGTCCGGGTTCGACCATGCGCTGGACCATAGCGGGCAAGGACGTGACTACTCACGTCGCCTGCATCCAAAATATCGATTCCATCCATCTCGCCAGCCGCGTCGAGTTTATTTTCAACGTCGGCGCCCTGGATGGCTTCCCGCTGATCTATTACGGCAGCCTGCGCGCGCAGCCCTCCGCTGTTACTGCCTTGCAGGAGGCGCTCTATAGCCGTTTCCCCACCGTCACGGTGGTGAACATGGCCGATGTGCTCCAGACATTCCAAAGCGTGGTCGACAAAATCGCGCAAGTGGTGCGGTTCATCTCGATGTTCGCGATCCTGGCAGGGGCCATCATTCTCTCATCGAGCGTCGCCGGCACGCGCTTCCGCCGCATGCGCGAAGTCGTGATCCTCAAAACCCTGGGCGCGACGCGCTGGCGGGTCAGCCGGATCTTCTCGGTCGAGTTCCTGATTCTGGGTGCAGTGGCGGGAACTATGGGCGCGCTGCTGGCCAACGGATTCGCGAACCTGTTGCTCAAGCGCATGCTCGACTCGCCTGTCTCGTTTCCGATTCTGCCGGCCGTGCTCGCCATAGTGGCCACCGCCCTAATCGCGAACGCAGCCGGCTGGATGGCCAGCTTCCGGATCCTGGGTCAGAAGCCGCTCGAGATCCTGCGCGAGGAATAAACTGACCAGTTTGCTTTAATGAAAATTATCGACCAACATCAGATCAGCGACTTGTTGATCGTGTTGTGAGTATAGGATCGATTGCTCATCGGGTGAGACGCTGAGTCCCAAAAAAACTGGCTTCTCGATAATTGCGATTGCGTTGGCCTTTCCAGTCGCAAAGCGGAAAAACTGAATCGAACTGTGGCCATGCTCAGGAGGCGCGATGAAATAGATGCCTTCATTGACTACTGAATAGCCTCGTTGCGCGACAGCTGGAAGTATCTGACTCTCTTGGCCGCCCGCCACCGGGACCCTCCATAGCGAGCTCGTTACATAGGACCGCGTGTAGTACAGATATTTGCCGTCCGGAGACTCGAACGGCACAAAGCCGCCGTTCCTGGTGATCTGGACGGCTGCTCCTCCATCCGGCCGCACTTTCCATATCTCGTACCGCCCGCTGCGGGTTGACCCGAAATAGATCCAGTTCCCATCTCGCGACCAGCTCGGCGCGGCATCGTCCGCCAGGTTGGCGGTCAATCGACTTGGCTTGCCTCCATTGGCGCTCACGAGATAGATCTCGTACTGTCCTTCTACATTTGAATCGAATGCGATGCGCTGGCTATCGGGAGACCAGCGCGGCGTTCCGCTATAAGCGCCGATTGATGTCAGTTGCGACACATTCGAACCATTACTGTCGGAGGTCCAGATCTCATAGGTTCCCGATCGATCGGATGCAAAAGCGACTCTCTTGCCATCGGGAGAAAACTGTGCGGCGGTCTCAGCGCGTGTTGAAGCGATGAACGGGGCGCCCTTTGGAACCGGTGGACTATGCTTGCCTTGGACGCCAGGTAACTCGAGGCGCCAAATATTTGTGTCTATAAAAGACCGTGTATACGCGAGCCGATTCCCTTGGCGAGAGATCGAAGGATAGATGCCATCCTCGCCCACCGATGCGAGCCGTGCGGGCTTCCCGGATCCTGTGGCGCCGATGCGCCACAAGTTAAAGCTGCCTCCCGCTCGATTCGACGAGAAAATGATCTCGCGCCCGTCTGCAGTCCAAGCTGCATTGAGGGTGTGCCGGTTGTCAAACGTAAGGCGTTTCGGTTGACCGATTGGCGCCATCTCGCGAGAAAAGGCAAGCAGGTGGAGATCTCCAGCGCCGGAGCCAGAAAATCGGCTGAATGCCAAAGTTCGGCCATCTGGCGAAAAAGCGGGACCGCCATCGCCCTGCGAGTTTGCCGGCGGCGACGTGAGCCTCCGCTTTTCGCCACTTTCGATCGAGAGCAGAAACAAGCCGAAAGGCTCGTCTGGTGAGCCTTTATCCGCTATTGCCAGCGAGTTCCCATCTACTGCCCAAAACAGCCCGAGAGGGAGTGCAAACGTGGCAGGCGGACGATAAATCTCAGCCAGTTTCCGCTCCCCGCCGCCCAGAGCCCCGATCAACATCACAGCCGCTTTCTCTTCATCCAGCGTACGCAGGAACGCAATCCACTTACCGTCGGGAGACCAGGCCGGGCAATAGTCTGGCGCCGGATCACTGGTGAGACGCAAAGGCGTTCCAGCGCCAATAAGTTTGACGTAGATGTCGTAGTTGTCCTGCTTTTCGCCGTTCCAGGAAAACGCCACCTGGTTGCCATCCGGAGAGAAGCTCGGCTGAAGTTCACTTCCCGGATAAGTAGTCAGAGGAGCCGCGCTCATGGGCAGCTGCGGCGCTTGGTTGCGGGTCAGAACCATCCACCCCGCCGCCGCTGCGGCCACGAGAATCACTAGCGCGGTGACCCAAATCACACGCCGCTTACGATTGCGCCGTACGGGCGGGGTTACGAAAAGCGTGCCGGAATCTGAGTCGTCTTTCAACTCGCGCAACGCCACTTTCAGGTCGTCCACGTGTTGAAAACGACGCTCCGGATCTTTCCGCAGGCAGCGCGCAATGATCCTCTCCAGATCCCTGGGCACGGTCGGCACAAGCCCGCTCACAGACGGTGGTTCATCGCGCAGGATGGTCGTTAAGGTAGACAATTTCGAATCCCCATCGAACGCTCGTCGCCCTGTGACCATCTCGTAGAGAACCGCTCCGAAGCTGAAGATATCCGACCGGTGGTCAACCTGTTTTCCCTCGGCCTGTTCGGGCGACATATACGAGATCGTCCCCAGAATCGTTCCTTCCGCGGTTTTGGGAGCGCCGGCCCACATCGTCCGTGTGGCGTCCTGTTCGCTCGCGGCTTCGCTGTAGTTGGCTAATTTGGCCAGCCCGAAATCGAGTACCTTTACGACACCGGGGTGACCGCTCTCGGGTCCGGTAACCATGACATTGGCGGGCTTCAGGTCGCGGTGAACAATTCCAGCCGCGTGGGCCGCAGCGAGGGCGTCGGCGATTTGCATCGAGTAGTGCAGCGTTTCGCTAAGCTGCAAGCTTCGGCCGATGATTAGTTGGTTGAGCGGCGTGCCAGAAACGTACTCCATGATGATGCAATCGCTGTCCTGCTCGGAAACAATGTCATGGATGGTAATGATGTTGGGATGATTCAGGCCCGAGGCGGTCTGAGCCTCCCGGATAAACCTGAGCTTACGTTCCGGGTCGCTCACTTTCTCAGCCGGCAACACCTTGATTGCTATGATCCGGTCGAGCCGCATGTGCCTGGCGCGATAGACCTCACCCATCCCGCCCGCGCCGAGCAGGTCCATGATCTCGTATTGGCCTATTTGCGTACCTGGAGGGAGCGGCACTGGGTTCCCGGAAGAAGATAGTTTACCGCGCTGGCTACGGGTGGGCGTTGACGCGCGCTCGCAGAAGGGCGTACAACGGGGAATTCGGAACTCGGCGAATGCTCGATGACTTGTCAGTATTAATCCGTCGAGCACGTCCTTGACAGCGGACGAAAAAGATAGCGCTGCGATGGAATAACAAAGCAATAGCATTGGACAATTTGAAATGGATAGCAAGCGCCGGATGCTTCAGAGGCTCAGGCGGAAAGAAGAGGCTCGAGTACAACCCTAGTTCGCGGTCTAAACGTGCGGTTAGCGCCCTGCTGCCAGATGGAATTGTTCGTGACTCGCGCGCGGTGAACAAAAGGTTGGTTGAGACGGCAATCACCGGGCTGCGAAATCAAGCAGGTGTCCACGTCAGGCCAGATTAGTAATTGGACAACGCCGGGATGGCCAGCTTCCGTATCCTGGGTCAGAAGGCACTCGATATTCTGCGCGAGGAACAAAAATGCAAGACAGCGGCATACAGTTGTTAGACACTAGACTATTCCGGGATCTGATCGATCGTGCCCGCCACTCGCCTCGGCTCCGCACGAACCATAACTTTCACGCATCGTTAGAGGATAATCCCCATCGCTTCTTGAATGTAATGGTGAAGGGCACATACATCACTCCCCATCGGCACGTCGATCCGCCGAAGTCAGAATCGTTTCTCGTTCTCGAAGGAGAAATCGCTTTCTTCACATTCGACGACACCGGAAACGTTATTACTACGCATATGCTGGGCCGTGATCCGCTGGGAATCGATATACCGCCCGGTGTGTGGCACACGATGGCTGTCTTATCACCGCACGCGATTTGCTATGAAGTCAAACCTGGTCCTTACTCTGCCGCCACAGATAAGGACTTTGCACCATGGGCGCCACGGGAACGTGATCCGGACACGGAGCGGTATCTCGGGCTTCTGCTCGCGAAAATTCCGGCACCGAATGCCTGATTCTTTATTGGTTGCTCACCGTGATAAAGCCTCCCGCCGGTGAGGATACGCCCCCCACCGTGATTACAAGCGATTGGTCGCCATTCGTCGCTCCGTCCGGAACGCGCAGATTCACCTGATACAGCCCGGCATTCTGTGAGACGCCGACGTACAGAATGTCGGATGGATCCAAGGTGACGCCACCCAGTGAAATCGACACGGGCGCCGTTACCTGTGCCGCCTCGCTGGGCAATACGCCAGTGTCGAAAGCAGGATTGGTCGCGCCAAAGCCGGTACCGAACAGCATAAGGACATCGCCGGGCCTGGCCGGAGCAAATGTTACGCCCGACAACAAGCCGCTGGCTCCAACAAACGCTCCGGTAACCGCGTTGATAGCGGCGATCGGATTGTGGCCGCTCGTGTTCTGTAGGAAATAAAAGAACTCGGGCGCGGTGGCCTGTACGGTTACCGGTACGGCGTTGCTCGACTGAGCTTGGGGTGTGTCGCAGTTTGTGGTCACCAAGATCGTCGAACTGCCTGCCGGAAGCGAAGGCACTTGGAAATTGATTTGTCCGGGATAGACCGCGAAGACCGGAGCGCGCACGGCGGCAACCCAGCTGGCCCCGAACCCCACACATACGCCCGCCAGATTGGTAGGGAGATTTCCATTTACAAGATCGTCCGGACCGGCCTGCCGAGCCGTTCCGTCCGGGCCGAATTGAGCGCCGAAAATGGTTGCAATCGCATTCGGCGCGAGCGCTTGGACCGGCGGGCTACTCAAGCCGGCGCTTGCGACTCCTCCTGCCGAGATGGTGGGCGCCGTTGGAGATATCGTCGTGAGAGAGAAGGTCGCTACACTGCCAAGCCCAGTTGCTGACGCCGCCACAGTCACCGCCCCAGCAGTTGTCCCGAGAGTTACGAGAGCGCTCGCAGTCCCATCGTTCAGGGTGATGGCCTGCGATGGGCTTACGGTCGCTGAACCTGCCGGATTCACCGTGAAGCTAACGATTACACCTGGAATGCCGGCACCCGTCACGTCGACAACTTTCACAACCAACGTGGCCGCCAGCGTTGCTCCGGTGTTTCCGGTTTGGTTGTTCCCGCTCACAATGCTTATGCCGGTGGCAGTCACCGCAGTGGGCGTAAGCTTGCGCACGCGATCGTTGATCGAGTCGGTGATGTAAACCGAGCCCGTGCTATCCACCGAGATTCGGTAAGGCGCAACTGTCGCCGAAATTGCCGGGCCCCCGTCGCCTGAGATTGGAGAGAAGCTGCCATTCCCGGCGATAGTGGTTATCAGTCCGCTGGAAGTAATCCGCCGAACCACCGAATTGCCGTTGTCCGCGATGTAGAGATTCGCGGCGTTGTCCACCGCGACACCAGTCGGAGCGTTCAACAGGGCCGCAGTCGCTGGCCCACCGTCGCCCGCGTAACCCGGCAGTCCCGTGCCCGCGGCGGTAGTGATCGTCCCGTCCGGCGTGATCTTGCGAATCCGATTGTTGATGTGATCGGCAACATAAAGGTTGTTCTTATTGTCCACCGCGACGTCCAACGGATCCATGCCGGCCGCAAGCGCGGGGCCATTGTCTCCGGAGAAAATGAATCTTCCGTTCCCGGCGATCGTGCTGATGGTGCCAGACGCGTTGACTTTGCGGATTCTGTTGTTATTGTAGTCGGTGAAGTAGACATCGTTTCCGGAGTCCACCGCGACGCCGGTCGGAGTGCTGATCATGGCGGCTGTGGCGGGCCCACCATCACCGCTGTAGCCGTCTTGAGAGTTTCCCGCCACGATCGACGTAACACCGGCCGGCGTTACCTTGAGAACCAGTGGCTCGTCGTCGGTGACATAATAGTTGCCGCCTTGGTCCAGCGCTACACCATGCGGAGACGCTAGTACCTGGCCAAGGCCGCTGAGCGTGCCTCCCACGCTAAATCGACGAGCCGCGATATCGCCCGTATCCGCTACCAGGATGCTGCCGGCTCCCGAAATAGCCAACCCTTCCGGGAGGTTCAGGAAGGCTGAAAAGGCGGGTCCGCCATCGCGATCACTCGTCCCGGCGTAAGTCGTGATGATGCTTCCGGCGACCTTTCGAATCCTCTGGTTCAATAAATCCGCGACATAGATTTGATTGTTGCTGTCCACCGTCAGGCCAGCTGGAGTATTCATCTCGCCATGGATCGCTGCTCCGCTGTCGCCCAGGAAGCCGGGGTTTCCGTTTCCGGCGACAGTGAAGATCAAGCCCGTCGACACATCTACCCGGCGAACCACGTTCAAATTGATATCGGATATCAGCAAATTCCCGGATCCATCGATGGCGACACCATCCGGCAGCATTATTTCGCTGGTGGCGGGCAACCCATCATCAATGTAGCCGTAGTCTCCGGTTCCAGCTACGGTTGTAATCATTCCAGTGACGTCTATCTTCCGCACACGTTCAGCGGAAAGATCCGCAAGATAAACATTGCCGGCGGAATCTACGGTCAGGCCAGTTACCAGGCCGATCAGGGCGCTCGTCGCGGGTCCATTGTCGCCGGAGAATCCAGAGGTTCCCGTGCCTGCGATGGTAGTGATGGTTCCTGTTGAATCGACCTTACGAATCCGATAGTTGGGCCCATCGGCGATAAAAAGATTCGCTTTATTATCGACCGCCACGGCCAGAGGTGTGATTTGAGCCGATAATGCTGGACCTTTGTCACCGGAAAACCCGGCGCTCCCATTTCCGGCTACGGTGTTGATTGTCCCGTCGAGCGAGATACGCCGGATGCGGAAATTGTCGCGCTCAGCGACATAAACATTGCCACTGCCGTCAACGGCGACGCTGGTTGGCCCGCTCAGCTCAGCCAGCGTTGCCTTCCCCCGATCGCCAGAGTATCCAGGCACTCCAGTTCCGGCGTGGGTGCTGATAATTCCGGAAAAGTTCACCTTTCGAATCCGGTTGTCGGACGTGTCGGCAATATACAAGTTGCCGGCTGCGTCAATTGCAACCGAGCGTGGTTCCCGCAGGGGCGCGGAAGTGGCATTGCCGCCGTCCAGCAAGCGGTTGCTTCCAGCCACCGTAGTGATCGTGTAACGCTGGCCACAGACCTCTAAAACCGAGAGCGAGAGAAATCCCAGCAAGTTTATAGCACGCATGATAGAAGTGCGCGCATTTTATCACAATGATAGAATCAATCGCTGAAATGGGATCTTTTTGTGTCAGGAAACGCCTAGCGCCTTCGTGGCTTTTCGGACGTCTTTCCCCGCGAGAAAAATGATCGCTCCATAGCGGCCTGCGCCTCCGCACACCGCTTGCACCGCGCCGACGTTGATCTTTGCCACCGCCAGTTTCCCCAGCGACTCGGCCACCGCACCCCGCCGATCCTCGCCGTTCACAAAGAATGCGATCTGCTTTTTGCCGATTGCCAGTCCAGCCTTCTTGGCCGCTTTCACCAATGCGGCGCCATTCTCGGGAATCATTTCCAGCTGGGCCTTCCCCGGCTTGGAGGGATAAGCCCATAAAGCAATCAAATTGACACCGCTATCTTTCAGCGCGCCCAGGATTCGCGCCCCTTCGCCGGCCTTGTTTGCGATTGCCGCGGAATAATGATCTACTTTGACAACAGCTTCCTTCATCTTTTGTCTAACCTTTCCACGCCCCGAGCAGGCGCCTCAGCAGGACCAATTGTCCAATGTGATACCCGTTGTGATCCGCCATTAGCAGCGCTTCGCGCAGCACGGTCTGGCCGCTGCCATGCGGAATGGGTGCTAAGAGATCGGTTTTCTTGGACGTCACCAGTTTCTCCATGGCCTTCTGGTCCGCCTGCGTTTTCCGGATGCTGGTATTCCAGGCCGCCGTGCTGGGTGGAGCTTCGGTCTTAGGCCAATAACCATCCGGCCACTTCGGTGAAACATGTTTCGGATTGCGGCTGAATTCCAAAATATCCCACTGGGCAATTCGAATGTGCTCCAAAAGTTGCCAGGCCGTGTGATCTGCTCCCTTGGGCTTCTTGCCTCGCAGCCGCGGCGGAAGACCCGCTAGAGCTGTTTTCAGATCGACGTGCGCGTGCCCGCCAGCAAGCAATTCCAGCACATGCCGGCGTAGAGTGTTGTCGTTTTTCATTTCGATCCTTTGCCCGCGCCCTTGGCATCCTTCTCGGGCTCGGCGGGCTCCTCGCGTTTGGGCGTCCAGAAGGCCGGATCTCCCGCGATAACCTGCTGCGATACGTAACTCATCTTCGGATCGATCGCAAACAGCAGCGTCTCTGTCTGGGCGATCGTCTCGCCGGCCATCCTCGTAAACCGTTTCGCCCGGGCGTCACCCATAGCCTGGAACATATTGTGAGAACGCTCGGGCGCGGCATCCAAGGTTTTTAGCGATGCGCATGGCTCAAAAAGAATATAGGTGCCGTTGGGCGCGCCGGAAACGATCTGGTAAGTCGCCATCGGCTGTTCGTCCATCGAGCGCTCGAAGGCCGCCACTGCCATCTTGCCCAGCTCCGCGAAATCCTGCTCGTGATCGGGCCGCGCCCGCATTGGGATGACGTTGAAGTAACGCATCTTTGGCAAGGTCTGCATCAATTGCCGACCGTGAAAACTCAGTTCCGGCCGGTAGACCGCGATCCAGGAACGGCTACTCGTCCGGAACTCCGCGTCCGATGCATCGATGCTCTCGAGCTCGGGTTTTTCCATGGCCGCCCGCGATTTGCCGATGGACTCGAACGAGTCGTAGGCCTCCAAAAACCAAGCCTGCGCCGTGCCGGTGATCGCGTTCATTCCCAAAATATTGGCAGGGAATTTAGCTGCCGCCGCCGCGCGCATGAACCGGCTTTCGGATTGTTCGTGCGCGGCGCTCTTGCCTTCCTTGATGTCCTCACGAACGATGAGCAACACTTTGGGCGGCTGGGGTGCGTCCTGAGCAGGAAGCAGCCATGCCGTGGTCACTAACAGGCCCATTCCCAGCAAGTATCCTGAGGTTCTCGTCATAAGGTAAGACTAGCGCGCTGCCGCGGTCACCAGTATTTTTCCCGGCGTCAGCTTTCCTCTTACGACGCGGATCGATTCGAAGCCCGCCTGCCGCAACCAGCTCGAGTATTCGTCGGCATGATACGCCCCGCCGCTCGATGTCAGCGCGAAATAAAGCGCCGCGCCATCGCCTATCGTGACCTTGCTGCCTCGCTTCGGACTTTCAAGCTCCCACACCGCGACGACGCCCTTCGAACGCAAGGCCGCAGCTGCCTTCCGCAAGATACACTCGATCTGTTCCGGCAAAAAGTGATGGAGGATGTTGAACAGCAGAACGACATCGTACCCGGCCCCCCAATCGCCCTCGAGCAGGCATCCGGCGCGATGCTCGACAATGTCATCGATTCCCTCGCTCGCGGCCAGACTTCGCGCACCAGCTAACGCCTCGGGCAATTCGATTACGGTCGATCGCATGGGCGGATGCTTCCTGCAAATGGCAGCGCCGAACAACCCATGCGAGCCGGCCACGTCCAATAGACTCCGCGCGCCGCGCGGCACAGGAACTTTGCGGGCCACCGTCGCGGCTTCGAGACGAGCTAGTTCCAGCATTCCTCGTTGATAATTCCCCCAGGCCTCCGGATCCTTGAGCGTGGAATGAAAATCCAGACCGCGGCCGCCACGCACGGCTTCATCGAGCCCCGCCACCATTTCCCACTGCTCGTAGTTCCAAAGAATGTAGCCGAACATCTCCATATCGCCTTTGAGAACCATGGTGCGGCGGCCCAGTTTGGAAAGTTTGTAAACGTAGTCTTTTTGGTTTAGGTATCCGGCCAGCACCAGATTTCGCAGCAAAAGATCAAGAAAGCGTTCGTCCAGTTTAAGCCGCCCGGCCAGCTCGCTCGATTTTTGAGGACCCGCATTGAGCGCTTCGAAAACTCCCAGCCGGACTCCGGCCATCAAGGTCCGGGCTTTCAAAATGCCATACAACGAATCGAGCAGCGGAATCGGAACTTTGCCGAACGCCAGTGCCAGCCGCTCCGATAGATCCGTGGGAATGACACCATAATTCACGCTCCGATGATACGGCAACTGGGGCGAGCGACGCCCAACTGATGTATTATGAGGACAACAATGAGCGCGGTGACCCCTGCCTACGTCGAGATAATCGACTTCATTGCCGCTGGCACAACGCCGGATGCAGTAGCGCAATTCCATCCCTCACCTGAAGCCCAGCAGAGAGTCGCTGACTTGATTGAGCGCGAGAAGGCAGATCACTTGTCGCCCGGCGACAAGGCAGAACTCGATCACTTCCTCGAATTGGAGCACATTTTGAGAATGGCCAAGGCGAGAGCCCGGCAGATCATTTCTCGTGGCCGGTGAGGTCAGTCCTCAAGTCCGTGTCGAAGTAGCTCGCCGAGCCGATCATCGTTGCGAGTACTGTTTGGTTCACGAAGCAGATGCTGGCTTCCCGCACCAAATCGACCATATTGTCGGCCGGAAACATGGCGGACCCTCCAGTTTGGACAATCTGGCCTACGCTTGCATTCTGTGTAATCGGTACAAAGGAAGCGATATCGCATCGATGACATTACTCAACAGAGAGGTTATTCCTTTGTTTCATCCCCGGCGTGATCGATGGGTCGACCATTTCCGCCTGGACAGCGAAC
>Ga0210401_10000223_pt1 | contig 71323 bp, 82 predicted proteins | sample IncBWH32MmetaG_FD_150866 | JGI IMG/M metagenome (GOLD analysis project Ga0210401, IMG submission 150866) | Forest soil microbial communities from Barre Woods Harvard Forest LTER site, Petersham, Massachusetts, United States - Inc-BW-H-32-M | ecosystem: Environmental > Terrestrial > Soil >...
GGCGTGTCTTCGACGGACGAAAGATTGCCATATCCCGCATTGTTAATGACCACATCCAGCGAGCCAAATACATCGACCGCCGCCATTACCGCGTTTGCTGCTGCTGCTTCGTCGGTCACATCCATTGCGAAGAGCTTGACCTGATCTCCATATCGTTCCGACAGATCAGCCAGCGACTTAATGTCCCGAGCTGTCGCCAACACCTTATTGCCCGCAGCGAGGCCCGCTTCAACAATTGCATGACCCAGACCACGAGAGCTGCCGGTGACTAACCATACCTGCGCCATTCATCCTCCTCTATCAAGCCACCCCCCGGATATTCTGGAGAAGCTTCTCAAACTCAGGATTGGATGCGCAATGGGTGTACGAAAGGACTTGTTAGTTACGGAGGAAATCGCAGAATCTTCAGACCTCAGGACGACTCCCTTTGAGTTTGAGAGTGAGTGACTGTCTTGCCACACCGCTGGCTCTTGCGAGCTCCTGGGAATCTAAGGGCGCGGCTCGGCGCATTGTTAAAGATAAGGGCTCCGGACTTATCAAACCCATCGAAACCCACCGAAAAAGAACTGACCAGTGCAAAGAATTGGAAGGATTCTTATGCGGCGAAACAGCGATCGCCCGGCCTGTGTCGCGACAAGGCAGAGGCAAGACGCCGAAATCATCTCTCCTACACGGTGATACCGCCTGCTACTGGTTGTTCTCCGCTCTGCTATTGTGAGGCGCCGAAAAGAATCGAGCTCACCATGGTTTCAATCCTGGCTGCCATCTCCTCCGCAGGGATGCGATTGGGAGTCTGGAACCAGCGGCGTGCGGCTCCAAAAACGGCCCAGGCCGCCGTGGTCGCGGGGAGTGACGCGTCCGCACCGGGAGCCATTCCATGATGGGCAAGTCCTTCCTTGAACATATCCTCAACGATAGGAATGATCGAGCCTTCGAGCGCCATCCGCGACAACTGGGTGGGACAACCAGTGCTCTCCGCAAGATAGTCGCACACGCCGAGTGCGATCGCGCGCAATGCTCCATTGCAATCGGTAAAAGTTATGGCCCGGCGCTCGATCAGATCGCGGAAGCGGGATTCCGTCATGGCGTGCAGTAACGCGTTCTTGTCCGCATAATGCAGGTAAAATGTGGCCCGATTCAACGTGGCCTCGTCAGCGATCTCCTGCACAGAGACGTCTGCGAACTCCTTTTTAATTAAAAGCCTGGCCAGCGCTTCCATGAGCATGCGGCGGCTGCGCAGGATGCGCGGATCCGTCGTTTCTGCCTCGTGTTGGAGAAGCTGGGCCATTTCTATATTGATGAAAGCATACCTCTTTACGGACTAAAGCGACAGTTGTTTATTTTCTTTAATCGACATATGTCGTCTACTCATCATATGTCGTGCAAGAGGAATTCTCAATGTCAACACTGCTTCACATCGATTCCAGCCCGCTCTATGGACGGTCCGTCTCCCGCGAGCTCACATCTGCGTTCGTCACGCAATGGAAGGCTGCGCACCCGGATGGAACGGTCATTGACCGAGACCTCAACGCAACGGCCATACCGCCAATCAATGCGGAATGGGTCGGTGCCGTCTACACGCCGGAACAAGCGCGAACTCCGCAGCAGAAGGAATTGCTTTCCCTCTCCGACTCTCTGCTCGCCGAATTGGAGCAGGCTGATGAGTACGTCATCGGAGTGCCAATGCATAACTTTGGCGTGCCTTCGGTTCTCAAGCTCTGGATTGACCAGATCGCGCGCGTGGGCAAGACCTTTTCCTACAGTGAGAAAGGGCCGAAGGGCCTGATCACCGGCAAGAAGGCAACCTTCATCATCGCAACGGGTGGGATCTACGACGCCCAGACGCGGATGGCCTCGTTCAATTTCGTGGAGCCGTATCTGCGGTCCGTATTTGGTTTTCTTGGCGTGACAGACGCGACCTTCCTCACCGCAGGTGGGACCAGCGCGCTGAACCAGGGGAAGGACCGGAACAAATTTCTCGCACCACACCTTCAAGCCGTGCAGACGCACGCGCAGACCTTCTAGAGAGGACACTTATGAAAACTACTTCCATTGTTGCTCGCTATCTACTGGGCCTTATGTTTACGGTCTTCGGGTTGAACGGATTTCTCAACTTTATCCACCAACCGCCGCCCACAAATCCGCTGGCGTTACAGTTTTTTGGCGCCATCGTCGCATCGCACTTTGCCGCGTTCTTCTTCGCGGGGCAGGTGTTTGGTGGGCTGTTGCTGCTCTTCGGCCGATTCGTGCCACTTGCGCTGACACTGCTGGCTGCGGAGCTCTACAACATCCTGGCGTTTCACCTGACGATGTCACCGGGCACCATCGCGCCGGCTCTGGTCGCTTGCGTGTTGTGGATTCTGGTCTTCCTGCAGTACCGCGAAAGTTTCAAGGGCATCTTCAGCGCGAAGGCTGCGACGCAGGCATAAATTGCGTCGCAGTATGAGAGGAACGGTACTTGCGTGCTAAGTGCAGGATCGGCGATACGGTACTCGAATGGCGCAAGCGCCCGTTCAGTAAGCATTTTGATTGAACGGGAAATTGATTTCAGAAGGAGAAGACATGTCGCAACAACGCAGTATCAGTCGCGTGGTTAACGTTCCTCCAGCGGCACCTGGATTCGTCGGTCCGGGACATCTAGCTGCACCTGTCGTATCTCCCGAGAACTTTGAGATGAACGATCCCTTCATCTTGTTGATGGACGATCATCTTGACATTGGCGACCGGCCAGTTGGTGGTCCTCACCCGCATGCAGGGTTTGAAACTGTGACGCTTATTCTCGACGGCGCGATCTTTGACCGCGACGAAGGCGGCACACTCAACGCGGGCGAAGTGCAGTGGATGACCGCGGGCAGCGGAATTATTCACAGCGAAGACGTTAGGACCAAAGGAAAGGTCCGCCTGCTTCAACTGTGGCTTACCTTACCTAAGAACAAACGCTGGACTGCCCCCGGTTTTCAAACAATTAACGTCAATGAGGTTCCGGTGCACCGCGAAAAAGGCGCTGAGATCCGAGTTTATAGCGGTTCGTCGGCCGGCCTTCAGTCAGGCACGCGAAACCATGTACCGGTCACGATGGTCGAGATTAATTTAGAGCCACACGCCTCGTCCGAGTTGGACATAGATGCATCCTACAACGGCTTTGCGTTTGTCATTGATGGTTCGGTTCGAATCGGCGACACCGAGCTGAACACTGGGCAGGTCGGTTGGCTCGATCGGTCGACTGACGTCGGTACGAGCGTGTTGCGTGTGGTCGCCGGCGAATCCGGAGCGCGGCTGGTGTTATATGCGGGACAACCCCAGGGAGACCCAATCGTATCCTATGGCCCATTTATAGGAGACTCGAAGCAGGACATTGGCAGGCTCTTTGCTGAGTATCAGTCGGGAAGATTTCCCCGCCTTAGCGAATTGAAAAAGCAGCAGGTCTAACTTTTTGACGTTCCTCTGCTTCGCCAGCCTTATGTAGTAAGCCAGTTCACCTTGATACATTTTTCCAGGTTGCCGGTGCCTCGGGCATTCGGACATGCCCGTAGCCGCGTGAGTACGCTTAATCGTGTCCTGCTCGGCAGGAGAAGGAAATCATCGAAACCGCACTCGAGGAATGTTATGGGCAGGTCTCGGCCCATCCGGCGCCACCACGAAACTCGGGCTGCCCGCACGAACGCTCGATTCGAAAATCAAGCGTTTCAAAATCAACAAATATCGGTTCAAGGTGCCAAGGGCCAGCTGATCCTTTTCCGATTGAAAGAAAACCACCTGACGGATGGTCATCGCTTTCACCACTGACGGTCCTTCCCCCATCGAAACCGCGCCTCATCCTCGCCTGTATAGTCGGGATCAAGATAGATGTGCAGGCTCGATATTCGTCCATCTCGAAACTTGAAGACGTTGCAGAAACGACCACCGGGAGTTTTGCCCCCAGCCCATGACTTGCCGGACATTCTGCCCTGTGAAGTTCCTTCAACGACGAGATAGTCGGCTGAAGGAATGAAAGTCAAACGGTCGTAATCGTGTTGGATGGATTCCAAGGTTCCTTCGAATCCCTTAACCATTTCGAGAAACGAGTTCCGTCCGAATCCAAATCCGAATTTAGGGAAATAGACTTCGGCATCTTCGTGGAACAGTTCAAGGACGTCTGGACTTCCCTGGTCAGCTCTCTGAAATATTCGCGAGCGATCTTTATCTTCTCTTGATCATTCGATCCCATTCGTCGTTCCTTCCATAAACTCTGTGGACTGTGCCTCGCCGGGGCCACTGCGGCCGATTGTGGATAGGATTGACAGATCAGAGCCGAAGCTTGCGACGATACAAGACCTTCTCGGACATCGAGCGCATGGTCTCGCGCACGGCCTTCAACCAGCTGAAGCACTCTTCGCTGCAGCTACTGTGCACTATTGCGGGCATCGTGATCACCTATCTGGCGCCTCCACTGTTGTTGCTCTCCGGCAGCAGGCAGGCGTCCTTTATAGGTGCTGCGGCCTGGGCTGCCATGACAGTGACGTACTCGACCATGGTGCGCTACTATCGACTGAACCCTGCCTGGGCATTGGCCCTGCCGCTGGCGGCTCTGTTTTATTTGGGCGCCCTTCTGTCGTTCAACCCGTCACCACGAATCCTGACGACAGACCTCCAACGCATGTACATTCCGTCTTAATCTTTTGTCACTAAGAAGTTGTGTTAATGGCTGCCCACACTGCTCCCACAAGTCTTCGAATCGCCCTCGAACGGCATTGTGAAAGGCTCCCCCCGGTACAGCGTGCTATTCCGGCGCGGAGAAAAAGCCGTTGGCATGTTCGTCGTATTCAGCGGCAAAGTGAGTTTGGACTTTGGGATCGATTCGTCTCTCGTCCGTACCTACGGTGCTGGTGCTTTGGTGGGGCTGCCCGCGACCATCACCGGGCGCAACCGATCCGGAAACCGCCCCAATCGTGGGGCTTATCTGTTGGATGAGTATGGCCTAGAACCATCGCGCGACCCGACAGGGCCAGCGAGTTGAATCGGAATCTCCGCATACAAGTGAATCTTGGCAGCTTCGTAGGTTGCCCGACATACCCACTGGCTCTACGTTGAGCCCCGGCCATTCCTACAGCTGGTTGCCGATAGCGGCATTCGCCCCCCTGCAATACGCTTGCATACGGCTTCGTTATCATTCCTCCCTGCTTCTCGGTTGGAATCGACACTGACGTCGGTTGGCGATCTGCAATTCTCCAATCACATACAAGTAACCGGGCGTGAGCTTAGCCATCGGTGGCTTCAGAATCGCGCGGATTCGCGCAGAGGTTTGGCTTAGGGATTGTCTCGAAGTTCACAGGAGAAAAAACGATGAGAGTTGATTGCAAGAATATTGTTCGCACTTTCTTGTGCACCGGTCTGCTACTCGGCGTTGGAGTACTGATGCATGCACAAGAACCAAACAGTCAGACCCCGCCAGCTACAGACAATACCAAGACTAATGAGCGGGATCGGAGCGCTAACGAGCCCACGGCAGATCAGCAAAAGGACACCCGTTCTGACCGCGACATCACACAACAGATACGACGATCAATCGTGAACGATAAATCACTTTCCACGTATGCGCATAACGTCAAGGTCATTACGCAGCACGGTCAGGTAACACTTAAAGGGCCGGTGCGATCAGAGGACGAGAAGAAAGCAATTGAAGCCAAGGCTGCTGAAGTCGCTGGCGAGAACAAAGTCAGCAGCGAGCTGAACGTCAAACCGCAACAATAACATGCGAAAATAACAAGGAGAAGCAACATGGCAGGAAAGAACACAGCAGTTTTTGGCATTTATCGCAATCGTGCAGGCGTAGAGAGAGCAGTCGATGCTCTGAAGGCTGCAGAATTTCGCAACTCAGACATTTCCGTGCTGTTTCCCGAGAACACAGGCACCAAGGACTTCGCCCACGAGAAAGAGACGAAAGCTCCAGAAGGCGCCACCGCCGGGGCCGGAACAGGGGCATTGCTGGGCGGCGGTCTGGGATGGCTAGCCGGTATCGGGGCCTTGGCAATTCCAGGTCTCGGACCTTTCATCGCTGCGGGACCGATCATGGCGGCACTCGCAGGAGCTGGAGTCGGTGGTGCAGTGGGTGGGCTCACGGGCGCTTTAGTTGGTATGGGAATCCCGGAGTACGAAGCCAAGCGCTACGAGGGTCGCGTGAAGGATGGCGGCATACTGCTCTCGGTACACTCTGACGATTCTCAGTGGACCAAGAGAGCAAAGGAAATCCTGGAGCGTACCGGCGCGGAAGATGTTTCTTCAACGGGAGAAGCTAAGGGCGAAAAGCGAGACGCTGTCCACGATCGCGATGTAGCCTGACACACTGAGTGCAGCGAACCGGCTTTTCTGGGCTGAGATTCGGTTCGCTGCTCCGCATTTCCCCAATCGGTTGGTGTGCCGTTTAGTCGGCGGCGGCCAAAGCAATCCATTCAGGAACGGCGAGAACCAGCAATCAGGAGGAGGAATTCGGATGTACCGCCACATAAAAAAACTAATGTACGCGGTGAATGTCGGAAGTCCCGATGCTCGCTTTGGCAACATGTTGCTGGAGCAATTCGGCGGTGCTAACGGTGAGCTTGCGGCTGCGCTCGCGGCCCGTGGAATACGGCGGAAAATTGAAAATCGTTGAGTCTCCAGAACTAGAACAGGGAGTCGAGGGACATAGCGGAAAGACGATTGCCAAGAGCCACAAGCCCGCGGGCGAAGAGACTGGTGAGGCCAAAATAAAGAAGTCGGCCTAATAATTTACGATCAGCTAACTAAGAAAAGGAGTGCGCATGCAAGACAAAGTTCGCATAGGCGTTGCAGAAGATCGCTTCACGGGTGCCATTGAGTCGCAAACGTCCAAGATCCCAAGTTCCGGCTACTTGGCGGCAGCCTTTGGTGCCATCACAGCTTCAGCCATCCTAAAGATCGTGGGCAAGGATGACTGGGCGTTGTTTGTGGGACAGTGGCCGGCGGCATTTCTATTAATGGGCGTTTACAACAAAATGGTGAAGCAGCACGGCTCAGATGCATATAGCGAGGCCGCTTAACGGTCGGGTTGGACCGAGAGTTGCTTCCGAACCTAGGGGGTGCCTCGGTCCAGCCGAATTTGAGAATTGCATTCGACGGAGCAGAAGAAGCCTCAATAAAAGGCAGAATATCGCGCCTGTTTTCTCTCGGCTTGGGCTTGAGGCTCGAAACAACGTGCCCGCCCGGGTACGGCAATTAACCTCAATCGACGGCCCGAAAGCCGGGGTTGGAGAGAGACCTTGAAATATTCGCTAGGCGCATTCTAATGGGATGGTAGCTGGTACCCTCAAGCCAAGAAGAAACGCAATCTGCCGGGAAATCTACCCGCAGTGCAGGCGCAATAGGCTTTTTTCAAAAGCTAGGCCCCGGTCTGGTAACCGGTGCTTCCGACGACGATCCCAGCGGAATCGGCACTTATTCGCAGGTAGACGCACAGTTCGGTTATGGCCTCCTCTGGACGATGGTTTTGTCCTATCCGCTCATGGCTGCGATTCAGGAGATTAGTGCGCGTATTGGAAGAGTGACCGACGCCGGCATTGCTGCCAACCTCCGCGAGAATTACCCCAAGCCTCTTCTTTACGCCGTGCTGTTTGCGGTTTCGGTAGCCAATGTTTTCAACCTTGGAGCCGATATCGGCGCGATGGGAGCGGCGACGCAGTTAGTGTTGCCGGTTCGGTCCGAACTCGCGGAATTGGCACGCGCCATCAAGGACGGCGCCAAGGAACGACGGCGATACGCAGCGATACGGCCTCGCCTAGGTTGGCCTGCTCGACCTGTTCGAGACCCGCAGGCAGTTGGCTGAGGACAATAGAGGTGAGGAAGGGTAAGGGTGTGTTTGTTCTCTATCGTGACGTTCCTGCTCCAGTTGCCCTCGGAGCAATCGCATTCTCCTTCGAGCAAGCACCCTTTCGCGAACCTTCGCCGGGGTTGGCCGGCAACATCTTGCGAATTTTGCGTCCCAGTTCGTCAGGTGTGAAGGGCTTCCGGATCAGCGAGACATCCGGATTCAGCATGTCCGCGCGAATAAGTGTGCCGCTGTACCCGGTCATGTAGAGTACCTTCGTTTCTGGATGCAGCGAACGAACCTCCTTGGCCAGGGCCGTTCCGTCCATTCCGGGCATCACGACATCTGTCAGCAGGAGATCAATCGCGGCTTTTCTTCGTCTCACAATCTGTAAGGCTTCCTCGACGTTGCACGCTGGTAAAACGGTGCAGCCAAACCTGCTCAAGGCTTCGCAAATCAAATCACGAAGTGGTTTCGCATCTTCGACCACGAGAACAGTTTCTTCCGAAAAACCCGGACTTCCCGAGTATTTGGCAGACTCACGACTTAACCCGGCGTGCTGGACGGCGGGCAAATAGACCTTGAATGAGGAGCCGCGTCCTAGCGTGCTTTGTACTTCGATCCTTCCGTTGCTCTGCTTCACGATTCCGTAAACCGTCGCCAGCCCCAGGCCCGTACCCTTGCCCACTGCCTTCGTTGTGAAGAATGGCTCAAAGATATGTGCCTGCGTCTCCTGGTCCATACCGGTTCCTGTGTCGATTACCTCCAGCAGGACGAAATGGCCAGGCAATATGCCTCCTCCGGCCTGGCCGGAGGCATTCTCCATTCGCACATTGCTGGTCTGGATTGTCAGCTTTCCGCCCGTCGGCAAAGCATCCCGCGCGTTGACCACCAGATTCAAGACTACTTGCTCGATCTGACCGGGATCTGCGCTTACGAGGTCGAGATTGGGCTCTAGTATCACTACAAATTCAATGTTCTCCTTGATCAAACGCCGCAGCATCGTTCCTGTATTGCTAACGAGCTGGTTAATATCCAGCACCATCGGTTGGATGACCTGCTGGCGGCTGAACATCAAGAGCTGGCGCGTGAGGGCAGCCGCACTATTCGCGGCTTGTTTGATCTGCTCAAGTTTCGCCCGGTTGTGATCTGATGAGCCAAGATTCTCCAGCAACAGATCGCTATAGCCAGAAATCACTGCGAGCAGGTTGTTGAAATCGTGAGCCACTCCCCCGGCGAGTCGACCGATCGCTTCCATTTTCTGGGATTGCAGTTTTTCGGATTCCGTGAGGACAGCTTTCGCATCCGTCTTCTCGGTCTGGAAGTGGTCGAAGACGAAAGCCAATGTCCACACCATAACAACGAATAGCAGAACTTGGTTCGACCGAAGGTCAGCCTGGAAGAGATACTTTGACAACCCCCAAAAAAGTAGGGCGGCTAGCATCACCCCGATAGCACGCTCGACGTGCTTCTTGCCAACTTTCGACCGTAGACGGACTAGAGTGAGACTCGTTCTCTTTGGATGTTCGACCATCCCATTCAGTCCTTTAGCGCCTCAAGCGGCTTCGAAGCCTCCTGGGCGACTCTCAACATGACATTGTCCTGTTATTTATTGGCGCGGCAAAGGGTACGGACGATTTGGGAAGAAGAGTACCAATGTAACCCTGGATCGGGACGGCATTGCCGATGAAAGAGGAAGAAGAAGAGAGGTAACTCGATTCGGCCTTAACGACTCAACCGAAGTTTCTCACGGCGACATCGCCTGATGGTGAAGCATCGTCGTGACGAGAAACCCAAGCTAGCTCCCAACAAATCCCACTGTGGCAATCTGGCCAGACGCGGCGCTCCTGCCTTCGAAGAGAAGGAATCTTTCAATACGTAAGAGACCTTTGACCATTGAAGTGCCGTACATACTCTCGCAGCGCAGACGAGTGAGATGAGGCACGGAGGGGTTCAGAGGTCATCCTGCACCTTAGTAACGTTGGTTGCCAGAGTGGGCAGTACTAAACTGTGGTGAAATGCAACACCTCACTGTCGATGAGATCGCTAGTGTACTCATCGCCCGCCTCATGCGGGAGGTTCAGCACTTCGTGGCAAACTCCCTGATTCAAGAGGGCACAAGCGCTGATGAAGTCTGGAGTCGATTCTTGGAAAAACTGAACAACGGCAAGACCTCCGCACCTGAGGTCGGGGAAAGACCCAAGAACAGGCCCTTTATCACGTAGATGCACTCACTTATCGACGATCACACTCAGAACACGGCCCAGCCCCGCAGTTCGGGTTGGCGATTCTTGGCCAACAACCGATTCAGTAGTTATGTTCCAAATTTATCGCGATTCTTCTTGTCTTGGTCATCCTCACTCTGCGTTTGTGTTGAGCCTTTCTCGTTAGGGTCACACTTTGCCAAATTGCCCAGTTCTTTCAGCCGTGTGGAGATTATGACGCCCTCCTCTAGCTGAATTGGGGTCGAGCTGCGCCGTTTTGCTCTTATCCATGCAAGGAACTGATGTAATGACATTCAGGAGGACTCCGGAATATTCGATCCGACGACGGCTTGACGTGCCATGAAACCAGCCTGTCACGAGTGGCGTTTGTTCTCGGCGCTTTCAGTTCCCGAGTCTCGCTACGTGATTGGCCTGAATAGCCGTCAAGCCTTAGGAGCACCCAACGCAATAAATTTGTATCCCACCCCGGGGACAGTCACGATCAATTGGGGGTGCCTGGCGTCTCGCTCCAGTTTGTGACGAAGGAAGTGCACATGAATATCCACAGTCCGTGTGCATGCTCCGCTTTCATAACCCCAGACTGAGCGCAGGAGCTCATCCCGAGAGACGTCGCTCCCGGCGCGTTCAATAAAGTGGCGCAGAAGACGAAACTCCAGCTTTGTAAGATAAACCGGCTCACCGTTTTGGCTCACTTGGGCCGAAGCGACATCGACTCGGAGCGGGCCAAATTTATGAACATCCTTGCGTAGGATACGGCCAAGTTCCACGACGATCGCCATGCGCCGTTCTGCATTCGGTTCACTCAGGGCTTCGAGACAGAGTTCTCGCCACTCGTGCGTATGCGTCTCTGACATGATCATTCTCCTAGTCCACAGCAAACAACGAACCGGAGTTTGTATCGAAAGTTTGGAGCACTGTTTTGAGGCCCTGCACCCGAGCGAGGCATCCCGCTCTCTCGCCAAGTCACAGAGCGTTCTTAAAGGAGTCATTTCCAAGTCTTGCACAGAGAATAGAATATCCACAGGAATAGTAAATGGCCCGAGCGTTGCAGTTCTCATGGTTCAAATGGGCTAAGAGATTGCCTGTACGCGGAATCCGCATCAAGTTCCGACTGGGGCGCGGCGGCGAGGCGCTACTCAGCAAGCCGAGCGCGATGGCGACCACAGCGTAAGACAAAAACATTCCTAGGGAAAAAGAACAAAAACCCAAGCCGAGTTCCGGTGACTGCGTCAATCGCCTGGCCCAGCTTCCGTCGGTAACAACGGAAGGGCAGGTCGACAATCAGGCAGCAGCCACGGATGAAACGAGAACGCCCAACTTGCACCGAGCGAAAACACTCATCGAGAATGCGGATGGAAGGATGGCGACAGCGGCGACTCGGCAGGAGAGAAAAACCTTGCTCAACCAAACGACAAAAGAACCCACTTGACTGCGACTGGCCTTCCCATGGAGGGCGATTTCATCAGTTGAGAACTGTCCGACCCCAGAGTCAATGGGCGAAGTGTTTCACCGGCACGCCCCACAGACGTGAAAGGCCATTAACAATTCCCAGCCCGAGCGTATTGTGGTGCCGCTCAGCCGAACCTACGATTTCTTCTTCGCCTTGAAGGCAGTCGACTGAACCAGGTCGGTTCCTCAGTTTAGATCGACTCAAATCCGTTTCCTCTGGCACGCTTCCTACGTGGACGGATTGCGACTCAGGGTTGCCTATGGATTGGTCGCAAATCGGGTGCCCCGTTGAAACTGGTACTGATCGGCGGCGTTGTGGGGTTGGTGATTGGGGTGGTACTCAGTGTTTTCTATTTCTCGCTGGCTACCTTCTTCGCAGTCCAAGCAAAAGCCCTCGATGCGCAGCAAAAAGCCGAAGAGGAGCGCAACAAAAACAAAGATGTAACCGTCACGGAGAGGATAAAGATTGCAGGAGCTCGCGATAAGACGCCCGTGGCCACGACCGAGGGGGACCCATCTCCCGCAAAGACAAGTCCAGTGAAAAGTAATGGAGTACTGAGATGACATTGTGCCAACTTCTCCAAACCTGCCTCGCTGGCCGGGAGGGCAGCGTATGCTGCTCAATCTCTGTTCCACCCTGTTGCAAACATCTGTGCTAGGCCAGTGCCAAAGGACTGTCTATGAAAAGCCTTCGTTGGGCGATCCTGGTGCTGTTGGCGGTATCCGTGCAACGTGCAAACGCTGGACAGCATTCCTGTTTTCGACATTTCACGAGTTACGATTTCGTTTAGCGCTAACACACAAAGGGGGAGACAACTCACAGTTTGCTTTCGCCGGCCCGGGCATCAGCATCGTGGGAGGTGGTAGTGCTTGCAGTTCATTGGACGACTGATGCATTGGTGCCTTCTTGCCACCCGGCGGCGTCGTCAGGCCAAATGTTAGCCTGGTCAGTTTCGATTTTGTCTCTATGAAGATTGTGGGGCACACTTACACTTCGCCATCGGCCGCTCTCTTCAATTCATCGATCACCGCCGGTACTAGTTTCACCCTTACAATGGGAAAGAATTCTCCGTTTACCTTTACTGTCACGATCCCTGCCAGTCTGGCGTCTCCCCTGGGAGGTCTTCCAGATGGGAGCCGGTTCAAGCTGAACATTCCACCGGGCGGCAAGCTCGTGTTGACGTTCGATTTTCTTTCGTAAGTGTCAGAGCAAACACACGGTTGACAGATTGATCCGCAGCCAGCGTGACTTCACCACTTGATCCACCTGATCAGCAAATTCTCAGGCGGTCAGTCTTCGTCCCCTCCGTTCACGGCGAACTACTGCCGGTTTGCCTTGGCCGCATCGTAGCCCCAGTATCAGCGCTACGCGACCTGCTGCGCCGCGCCAGCACAGGGTAGGTTGAAATAGAAAGCTGGCGCCGCGCGGAGAGTTGTTGGCCGCCCACAACACCCACCGTAGAACCCATTCTCCAGCGGGTGTATCCAGAAGACGCAGCGCTCATGCAACAGACAATCGAACGCGCGACGCAGGATGAGAAGGATTTTGACCATGAGTATCGCTTGATGATGCCGGACGGTTCCCTCAAGCATCTCCACATTGTGGCTCGTGCCTTAGACGATGAATCGGGTACCGCAGAGTCGTTGGAGCAGTGATGGACGTCACCGAGCGCAAACGCGCCGCGGAGGGTTTCAGGCGGACCAGCGAGTCTGGCGCAGATCCGTCCAGGTATCGCCATCCTCGTAGCGCTCGGGGTAGAGCACCTTCGAACGAGGATCTTCCGCGGTATCGAGTTGCAGGACCATCCACTTTGGATACGGAACGCCGGGGTCCGATGCCGCGTCTAAGCGCTGGACCTCGTCGCCGGAGAGTTGAAGCTCTACTGCACGGATGTTATCGTCCAGTTGCTCGGGCTTCCGGGCGGCGATGATCACACTACTGACGGCAGCCCGTCCCAATAGCCACGCGAGTGCAACACGGGCCGGGGTCGCGTCATGTCGATTGGCTACTTCCTTTAATGCATCAATGACCCTGTAGCCCATCTCCCTGTCGAAAGGCACGAAATTGCCTGCTTCGGCGAAGCGGGTGCCGGCCGGAGCAGGGTTAGCGCGAGTGTATTTGCCCGTAAGAAATCCGCCCGCAAGCGGGCTCCAGACGAGGATACCGATATTGTGATACTCGGCGAACGACTGGAATTCGTATTCCAGACCCCGGCCGACGAGGCTGTAGTACATCTGCGCCGTTACGTATTTCTCCAACCCCAGCTGATCCTGCAGCATGACCGCGGTGGCTGCCTGCCATGACAAGAAGTTGGACAGCCCGATGTAGCGGACCTTACCCTGGCGCACAAGATCGTCGAGCGTTCGAAGAGTTTCCTCGAGCGGCGTATTGCTGTCCCATCCATGGATCTGGTAGAGGTCGATATAGTCGGTCTGCAGCCGTCGGAGGCTGGCCTCCACCTCGCGCATGATGTTCACGCGAGTCGCGCCGCTCCGGTTGAAATTCCCGCTCATAGGCAGTCGGACTTTTGTGGCAAGGACAATCTCTTTCCTCACGCCCTTCAAGGCATTTCCCAGGAGACTCTCGCTCTCCCCAAGGCTATAAACGTCCGCTGTATCGATGAAGTTGATTCCCCCGTCCAGGGCTAGCTTCACCATGCGCGTTGTGTCCTCCTGACCCAGGTTGCCCATATTCATCTTGCCGCCGAACTGCATCGTGCCAAGTGCCACGCTGCTGACGATGAGTCCGGTATTCCCAAGTTTCCTGTACCTCATCTCCCGCGCTCCTTCACCTGAAAAACTAAGATTACGATAGCGATGTTCGCGCACTTCACAAGTGGCAACTGAGTCCGGGTCTTTGAATTCGCGGCGGCGCAACTTCGGATTAGCCCTTCAAATCGATTGCCCGTTCGGATGAGCATTTTGATCGCCACCTGCATTAGTTACGAGTATTCACTTCGTTGGAAGGCTATTGCTCCAAGCTGAGTCCATATTTTGACAGCGAGTCCCCATCTCGACACATCAATCCCTGCAGTAGATCGACGTATGCCGTTAAATCGAATGAGAACAGGCCTCGTCGACGAATTCGCAGGCGATTTGACCGTTGACGTCCTTTGGAAGAGGACATGCAATGGAATTAAATGGAGATTCAATATGCCCGCAACCATAAAGGACCTGGCAGAGGGGACCTCGATCTCCGGGGTGATGATCCCCGACAGCAAACTCGCTTGCGGTTGTGGCAAATGATCGGGAGAGCAATAGCCGAGATCTCTTCGAGGCAATCGAACGTGGAGATTTTCCGCGTTGGACGCTCTTCATCTGGGTCATGACAGAGGAACAGGCAAAGACACACAAGCACAATCCTTTTGATTTGACCAAAGTCTGGCCCAAAGGCTGACTACCCGCTGATCGAAGTTGGCGTAATGGAACTCAATAGCTATCCGGAAAACGACTTCGCAGAGGTGGAGCAAGCCGCCTTCTCTTCGGCAAATGTGACTCGCGGAATTGGCTTCTCTCCTGACAAGATGCTCCAGGGCCGCCTGTTCTCCTATGGAGATACGGAGCGATACCGCCTCGGTGTCAACTTCAATCGCATTCCTGTGAATGCTCCGCAGTGTCCATTCCACTCCTATCACCGCGATGGCCAGATGCGGACAGATGGAAACCTGGGAGCGACGACGAGTTATAACCCGAATAGCCAGAAGTTGTGGGACAACCAACCGGAATACGCTGATCTGCCGCTCGCGCTCGAAGGCGATGCTAATCACTATGACCACCGCTTAGAGGATGATCACTGGGAGCAGCCTGGCAACCTCTTCCGGATGACCGCTGAGCAAAAGCAGTCGCTCTTCGACAACACCGCTCGCGCAATCAATGTCGCATATCAGGAAGTTGGAACGGCATATTGCGAACTGCTCAAGAGCCGACCCTGTCTCCGCACGGATGAAAGTCGTCGCAGTCAGGTTCTTCTTCGATCTTCTCCGGCTGCACGATTCATAATCCAATTCCTGTTGACCGCAACGCGACGCCAATCCACGAAAGGAGAGTTCATTGCCACTACTTAGAGTCGATGTGATCGAGGGACGCAGCCAAGCAGAGTTGAAGGAATTGCTTGATGCAATCCACTGCGCCATGCTTACCGCGTTCAAAGTGCCAGAACAGGACCGCTATCAGATTGTGCATGAACATCCTGCGACAAAAATAATCATCGAGGACACGGGATTGGGCATACCGCGTACCGGACAGGTTGTCATGGTGCAAGTGACGACCCGACCGCGAAGCCGGTTTGAAAACAGAATTTCTACGAATTGCTGTGCCAGGAACTACTTCAGCGCTGTGGGGTGAAGGCGTCGGACGTCGTTGTTTCAATTACGCAGAATGCTGATGAAGACTGGTCTTTCGGCTACGGCCGAGCCCAGTTCATTACCGGAGAACTTTGACTCCGGAGGATGGCCTTCACATCAAGTGCTTTCGAGGCCTGTGAACGACTTCTCGTGCCGCAAGAGCCCCAACTGCAGCACGTTCTTGGCCTAGCATGTGGAGGACGAGACTTGAAAACAAGCCGAGCTTTTGCTAAGCAGCAGTATTCAGCGACCCTGGGGTTCCGCGTGACGAGAGAAGAGACAGCGGTACCGCCTATACATCCAAACTGGCGCCTGTTTTCCTATCTAAACGCTGCGGACTATCATCGTAATTCGGGGTGTTCGCCAAACCGGGGGTGACAGCTGGCGTACCCACGCACAACGCGTGAAAATCGGGTGTCTGGCTCTTGGCTGGGCCCTGTTTGTCGCTTTGCGCACGGAGGGGTTTGTCTCCTCGTCTTGTTTGTGATGCAAGCCTGCCAGAAGACTAGCCCGTCTGAACCTGTGAAAACCCTTACTCTTATGGATCAGACATGGGTGAGCAGGGACTATCAGCGTCGCCTCAACGGAGAACTAGCCCAGTTCACACGGCAGACTGGAATTCGGGTGGAGTTCCTTCCTGGACCCGAGACAACAACGGAGCAGCTGGCAACCTATCGCAAACTTCTGGAGGCCGGAGCAAAAGTACCAGATGTCTACGGCATCGATGTGATCTGGCCTGGGATTCTCGCCGACAATCTTCTCGACCTCAAGGCCTATATTCCGGACCAAGAAATCCAGGCGCACTTTCCTGAGCTCATTGCGGCCAACACGGTTAACGGCCGACTCGTAGCTCTGCCGGCTAACTTGAACGAAGGGATGCTGTTTTACCGGGTGGATCTGCTCCGAAAATACGGGTATCGAGCACCGCCGAAGACGTGGGAAGAGCTCGAAGTCATGGCGAGACGGATTCAGTCGGGCGAGCGCGCGAGCGGGAACAAAGATTTTTGGGGTTTCGTTTGGGAAGGAGCACCTTCCGAGGCGCTGACTTGCAACGCGCTGGAATGGCAGGTTTCGGAGGGTGGTGGGACAATACTCGACGAGACCGGCAAGGTCACGGTCAACAACCCGCACAGCATTCGTGCCTGGGAGAGAGCGGCGGGTTGGATAGGTTCCATTTCACCGCCCGGAGTCGTCCTTTATAAAGAATGGGATGCGGGTAACATATGGCAAGCGGGAAAAGCGGCATTCCTGCGCAGCTGGGCAAGTGAATATATCGCGGATCGCGGCCCAACCTGTCTAATAAGAGACCGGTTTGACATAGCTCCCCTTCCGGGCGGGACCAGGACGGCGGCAACTTTCGGGGGATCTGGTTTCGGGGTTTCGCGACATTCGCTCCATCCACGTGAGGCAGCAATGTTGGTTCGATACCTGTCCGGCCGCGAGGAGCAGGTCACAAGATGCCGGAATACGACGGATGCGCCAACCATATCGCAGCTCTATAACGACCCCGAGCTCTTGCCGACCAATCCACAGTTTCCGCGTGTTCTAGAAGTATTTCGTAAGGGCGTAGTCTTGCGGCCGTCCAGAGCGGCGGGAAAGATGTATCCAGATGTGTCACGCGCTTACTGGGAAGCAGTGCACGCGGTTCTCACCCGAAAAAAATCCGCCGTACAAGCAGCACACGAATTGCAAGACGAACTAGAGCAAATGCTACAGGCGCCCGCTGTTCGCGCTAATTCGGAATTCGATAAAACGGCTGCACAAAGGTAGAGTAACCGGACGTCCCAGCTGATCGCTATAGGAACGTCAACATGGAAACGAGTGCGACCAAGGTGCACCAAGCAACGCGCGGCGGGATTCGAAGGCTGTTTCGCCCAAGCGCCCTGAGCATTCGCGTACGCCTGATCGCATGCTTCATATTGATCGTTTTTTTTATTATCGCTGCGGATGCAGTTGCTGTATGGCAATACTGGCAGATAGAGGCTCTAGCGCAGCGCGTACGTAAGACGGATCAGATATCTGATGCCGTTGTCCGCGTTCACCTCGACGTCTATAGCTTCCAAGGTAGGATGGCTGCTCTGGCCGGCAGTCATGACACTCGCCAATTTTCCGCCGAAGCGGCCGCGATCCGACACTCGTTTCTGGAGCGCGTGGATCATGCCGAGCAGATGCTCAGGGCCACCCCCGACATTGAGCAAGACGCTCACATATCCGATGCACTCGAAAGCCTGCGAGTGTTACTGCTTTCACAACTCGACACAGAAGTCCAACTGGCGACCGCGGGTGAATGGAACGCTGTTCAGCTACGGGCGGCAATCGAAATCCCAGCTCTGATCGAATTCAGTTCATTGCTGGTGGCGAGAGTCGACAAAGAAGCCGAGCAGCAGCGAACAAGAGCCATGGAAGATGCCCAGAAGGCGCGCCAACGCTTTTTCATAATCGTTCCGATTGCCGCTTTGCTGACATTGCTCGCGGCCGTGGCGCTTGGCTGGTACGTCACTCGGACCGTTACTGGTCCGCTTTCCGTTCTCACTGCGTGCGCCGAGGCCCTGGCCCGAGGCGACTTTCAGCACAAGGTCCATTTACACGGAAATAATGAGCTGGCTGTCTTGGGGAACACCTTCAATTATGCCGCCCAGCAGCTTCAGAAGCTCTATGAGGATCTCCGGCGGAGTGAGCGAGAGCTTCGGGACGTCATCGAAGCGATGCCCACGATGGTGTGGATTGCGGGGATCGATGGGTCGAATGAGTTCGGGAATCGCCGCTGGCAGGAATATTCGGGTTTGTCCCACGAGAGGACGGTCGGCCCGGGTTGGCAAGACGCCGTTCACCCCACAGACCTAAAAAGACACTGCGAAAAATGGTGCGCGTCTCTGGCGAGTGGCGAGCCTTTCGAAAATGAAGTGCGCTATCGGCGGGCAGCGGACGGTGAATACCGTTGGTTCCTGTCTCGTGCCGTTCCGCTACGCGATGAACACGGAAAAATCCTCAGGTGGTACGGTGTTTCAACCGATATCGAAGATCGCAAGCGCGCTGAAGAAGAGCGCGAGCGACTAAGGGCAGACCTCGCACACGTGAACCGGGTCAGCATGTTGGGAGAGCTGGCTGCCTCTGTATCTCACGAGCTGAAACAGCCGATCGCCGCGGCGATGACAAACGCGAAGACCTGCATGCGATGGCTTAAGCGCGACCAGCCCGATGTGGATGAAGCGCTGGAATCCACAATGAGACTTGTGAAAGACGCGACTCGCGCGACCGAGATCATTGACCGCTTGCGGTCATTGTATAAGAAGTCCCCTCCGCAACGTGAGTTGGTTGATGTAAACGAAATTGTCCGCGAAATGCCCGCGCTGCTGTGGGGCGAGGCGAACCGGTACTCGATCGTAACGCGTTTAGACCTAGCTCCTGATCTTCCAAAACTTACCGCAGACCGAGTGCAGCTTCAGCAAGTATTCATGAACCTAATGCTCAACGCTATCGAGGCCATGAAGGACAGTGGAGGTGAACTAAAGATCAAAACGGAGCTGGGCCAGGAGGGATCAGTGCTGATCTCCGTCAGCGATACTGGTGTGGGTTTGCCCGCTGAAAACATAAACGAGATTTTCAATGCCTTCTTCACGACAAAACCTGAAGGATCCGGCATGGGGTTGGCAATCAGCCGTTCCATTGTTGAATCGCATGGCGGCCGCATGTGGGCCACCGGCAATGACGGACGCGGCGCAACGTTTCAGTTAACCCTGCCTGCCGAAGTGACAGCGTCGTCGCCGACTCGCCAGTCTGCCTAATCCTGCCGTGTTGTATCGGCATGGACATCAGAATTGCGGAAGGCAGGCAAATCGGAACAGGCCGCGCAGAGTTGAAAGCCACAACATACCTAGCTCAAACGGCGGATTGGCCAGCACCAGCTGTATTTTTCTTCTTCCCCGGCGTGAACATGCGCGAGCGAATCGCAATAGGTGATGTCGGGATTCTCCACTCCATGCAATAGCATGTTCATGCCGCCGCTACGCAGCATGGTGTTATCAAAGTCGAAACCGTGGAACAGGTCGCGATGACAATGCTGCCGCAGCTTGGCATTAGTAAGCACTTCGGGATGCCGTTTGCGCAGCGATTCTCCGACGGCCACAAGGAACCCGCAGGTTCCGCAAGCTGGATCGCAGACGATGTCTGTGGGCTTAGGCTCGACCATCAGCCGGATGATGTGCCGCGGCGTTCGAAATTGGCCGTTTTGACCGGCGCTGGCAATCTTGCCCAACATGTATTCGCAGAGATCGCCCTTGGTGTCGCGATCCTCCATGGGCACCTTGTCGATCATGTCCACAACCTTAGCCAGAAGCGCAGGCGAGGGGATGGTGAAGGGTGCGCCTTCCATGTGCTTAGAGTATTGGTATAAGAACTTTGACTTTACGATTCCCCAGGAAACCGCTACCCGGGTTGCTGCCCCGCCTAGGCTATCAGTCCGCCATCTGGGCCGTTGCTCATCGGCTCTGTCGTCTAGTTTGGAAGATCTTGCATCAAGGAGTGCGATTTATCGAGCACGGCGGCGAAGTGGGTCCCCGAGAAAAGAAGAAACGTGCCCAGATGCTGGCGCGAGCCCTCCGCAAGCTCGGCTACGAGGTCACCATCACCCCCATAAACCAACTTCCGGCTAAGCCTGTTGTCTAGAGAGTCTAGGACAGGATTTTCGACGGAGTGTAATCGCAGGTAACAACAGCCAGCCACGGCCAACATGACAACTCCAGAAATAGCCTCACCCGTGACGGGTAGCAGTTTAACGATTCGCGGCGATCAAAGATTGTTTCAGGAGAATCGCGGCAGCATCGGCGATGGTTAGATCGTCGGGGACACGCTCGAAGTTTCGGTGGAGTTCTTTCTGTTGTACGGAAATGGTTTTGAACAGAAGAGCTTTGCCTTGCAGCTTTTTCAACTCTGTAGCGATGCGAGAGTATTTCTATCGCTCTGGATAAAGGGTGGCGAAGTACCGATAGGAAAGGTACAAGTGACGGACCGGCGTGACCTCGGAGCGGTACCGCACACAATGGAATGCTTCGACAGCAGCAGTTGTAAGCTCAGGCCTCAAGCGGGCGACGAATTCCCTTCTCGAGCCTCTGATCCGTGCCAATTCGTCTTGACAGGACCCACCATCGAGCGCAAAATCCACTCCGCACAATCCGCCCCATTCCTCTTTTCCCCTCGGTCGCTGCGGGTTGTGGGGTAGTAGATAACGGCCCTTTTCGCGTTCGTTGACGCCTCCATCTGAAGAGGAATCAAGCGGCCCGGAAGTCCTTGCATATTTTGTAGGTGGGTGTGCACCTCCATTCAGGGGCAAGTCGTCCCGTAGGCGCGAGGGCTAAGCCACGCGAGGCGTCTATGAATCGTGCCACTTCTGTGCTCCTGACCATCCTGCTCTTCACTTCCGTGATTACCGCGCCTGGCTGCAGCGGCGGCAATTCCATGGTGCAGCCGCCTCCGGTCATCTCAGTTTCCGTTTCCGCGGGTTCTCCCAATGTGCCTGCGGGAGGCACAGCCCCATTTACGGCTACTGTGACCAACGATCTTTCCAGCATGGGCGTCACCTGGTCGGTTTTCTGCTCCGTGGCGCAATGCGGCACTGTTTCTCCGACATCCACACTGAGCGGAAACTCTACCACCTACACCGCACCTCCCACGCCTCCACCCAGCGACATGCTCATTACGCTCAAAGCGACTTCGGTCGCCGACACATCGAAGTCGAATTCTGCAACCATTACCTTCTCGGCCGTCAGCGTTTCCGTTTCGCTGACCTCCGCTTCTGTACAGGCTGGCAACTCCGTCGACATCAGCGCCAGCGTCAATAACGATCTCTCCGGTCAGGGAGTCACCTGGTCGATCTCGCCTTCATCCGGAGTCGGCACTCTCACCAATGCCAGCAATTCCGCAATTACCTACAAGGCGCCCACCACTCCGCCTTCGATCGACGCTGCCGTGACCATCACTGCCACGTCGGTCCTCGATACCACCAAATCCGCCACCATCATTATCACCGTCCCATTCGTCACCATAGCCGTGACGCCGCTCTCCGCTTCCATTGAGGCAACCGCTACCGTGCCGAACCTTACCGCCACCGTCGCTCACGATCCCAGCAACAAGGGCGTGAGCTGGACAGTCTCATGCGCAACTCCTCCGTGTGGTGGCGTCTCGCCGGGAAGTTCGCTGAGCGGTGCCGCGGTCGTCTACACCGCTCCTCCTACTCCGCCGAGCAGCGATAATCCCGTCACTCTGACCGCCACCTCTGTTGCCGATCCTGCCGCGACCACCTCGATCACCATCACCGTGCTCGCCATCTCCGTTGCCGTCACCGCTCCCACCGGCACCGTCTCCTTTGCCGACACCGTGCCGAATATTGTCGCTACCGTAAGTAACGATCCCGCAGGAAAAGGCGTGACCTGGGCACTCCAGCCCTGTGGCGCCGCTCAGTGCGGCAGCATTTCTTCGCAGGCAACTCCGACCGGAGGCGCCATCAGCTATACCGCGCCCTCTTCTCCCGTCGCCAGCAACCTGCCTGTCACCATTGTGGCCACCGCTGTTTCCGACGCGACCAAATCCAACTCTGTGGGAATCACTGTCTTGGCCATCACCGTCACCATCTCGCCGCCCAGCGCGATCATCCCAGTTGGCTCCACGACCCAGCTGAATGCGACTCCTTTCACCGCCACCGTTGCCAACGACTCGAGCAACGGCGGTGTCACTTGGACTCTCATTCAAGGCACTCCTCCAACGCCGTGTTCTTCCACCTGCGGGTCGATAGATTCCAGCACTTCGCCAGCCATCTACGCCGCGCCGGCCAATGTACCGCCCAATCCCAGCGTATCGGTTACAGCGACCTCAGTCACCGACACCACGAAGACGACCTCAGTCACCGTCACTCTCGTGCAAGGCACCGTAAAAATCATTCCTTCGGGCTTGAACTTCGGCACCCTGAAAATTCAGCCCCGGCAGCCGCTCCCCAAGCGGACCCTGACGGTCCAACTCACCAACACTGGGGCCTCGGCTCTCAACATCACCGGCCAGACCATTGCCTCCGGACCCTACTCCGTTACGGCCCCGTGCGCTGCGAGTCTTACCTCCGGAACGACCTGCAATCTCGGAGTGACCTTCGCGCCGAGCATCACGGGCATCTTCAACACGACTCTTTCAGTTGCCGACAACGATGTAACCAGTCCCCAACAGGTGCCTCTGACGGGCAAAGCATGTGCCGGCTTCCGTTGTTTTGGAGCAGCCATTCAGCAAGCCCTCGTGACCGACCGGATCGTCGTCGCGCCCGCGCCCTCCGGTTCGAACAAAATCGGAACTCGTACCTTGCATTTGGTCGATACGAATCGAGCCGACCCCTATCTTGCCAACGGTCAGCCCCGCGAGTTGCTGGTGCGCTTCTGGTATCCGGCGAACCTTGTCCGCGGCTGCAACCCCGCATCCTATAGCTCGCCTGGTGTTTGGAATTACATGGCTCAGCTCGTACAGGTGAAGCCTCCACAAGTAAAGACCAACAGCTGCCAGGATGCGCCCATCGCTGCTGGCAGCCATCCAGTCGTGGTCTTCACGCACGGGTATACCGGAACCCTTACCGATTACACTTTCTTGTTTGAAGACCTTGCCAGCCGCGGATATGTCGTTGCTTCTGTCGGTCACACATTCGAATCCACCGCGGTCGAATTCCCCGATGGACGGCTGTTCAAGTCAGTTGTCGGTTCGCACCTTGAAAGGAAATTGCAGTTGAACGAACCCTCAACCACTTTTGCTGTCGCGGCGCGCCTGAGCGACCTGAAGTTCGTCATGAACGAACTGGGCCGCCTGAACGGACCGAGTAAGACCCCATTCACGGGCGCGCTCGACCTTTCGCGCGTTGCCGTGGCAGGCCATTCTCTGGGCGGCATGACCGCGCTGCTGAGCATGGAACTCGACTCCCGCTACCGCGCCGTCATCACTCTCGACGGAGTGATGCCCAGTTCCTGGCTTAGCGCGACCCAGAAACCGGTCATGCTGCTGGTCTCGGGAAGCGACTGGGACGAGAACACCTGTCACCTCTGGAGCCGGCTGCATGGGCCTCGCTTCGCCGTAAACCTCAAGAACTCCGAACATCTCACGCCCTCCGACGCAATCTGGCTGACGGACGGCGCGATCAAAACCTCCGGAGGCATGGACAAAACCGTCTCCGCGGTGCGGGATTATATGGCAGCTTTCCTCGACTCGAATATGAACGGGAAATCCGGCACCCGAGAGGGATTGCTCACCAGCGCATCTCCCGATTACCCAGACGTCGAGCTAGTAACAGGTACACAAAACTCATGCGCTGGTTTTCAGAACAATCTTCCAAAGTGATTCAAGACGGGCTGCGCCTGCCGCGGTAGCCTGGTCCGACGCCTTCGAAAACGTACCCGTCGTGGGGATTAGCAATGATCCCCACCTTCCGCACACCCGTTCGTCTCGGGGACTTTCAACGCCCAAGGTTCTTATCGTTGCCCCCCCCGCGTTCTTCCGCAACATAGGTCATGGACTCGGAGGTACCCAAATCGGAAGCTATTGCGTGGCCCTCACGGTAATCGTCCAGCCAGTCCTGCTCCAACTGTTTTCAAGGTGCATTCATCTTCGGAGGAGAGTGCGAAAATGGGCAGAATTCCGGCGGACGACTTCGTCGGCAGACGGGTTACGAAAGCACAACAGAAAAGATGTGAACAGTCGAACACGTTCGCACTGGTGCGGACAAGCATTAATCAGCTAGTCGAATGCAACGTGCGGATATACGGAGGCACCGCCATTGAAACCAGCCGAGCTACGTATCGCGATTTCTGCGTTCGTCATGACACATGATCTAGGTCCTGGCCTCCAGCAACACAATCTTGCCGGACGATTTACCAGAAGCCATTGTAGAGATGGGTTCGCCGGCTCTGCCTCTGAACGCGCACTATCACGCAGCGATTACAGACTTCAAAAAGCAGCTCGTTCGGGAGGCTTTCAGGCAGGCTAAGGGCAGTTATTTGGAAGCTGCAAAGAATCTGGGGATGCATCCCAATTCTTTGCTTCGGTTGATTAGGAGTTTGGACCTTAGGTCGGACTACAAGCTCGATGAAACTTTCGATTCTGGCGTGAGTGGTTTTAGCAGCGCTCGTGATGGTGCCGGCGGCTTCGGCCAGCGGCTTTAACATAACCAACAACAATCTCGGACTTTCAGGCGCATAGCCTCTCTCTTTGCCCCTTCGCCAATTTGCAGATTGACCAGGGTTCTGGGCGCAAAGCCCCGTTATGCACGTCTACAGAGTGGCATCCTGTAACCGGGTGGTGATTGTTAGGCATCAGGTGTGACGCCGGAAAGGTCGAGGCCCTGCCGAGCGCAGCTGAGAAATGTCCGCCAAGACGCACTCGATCGGCCACGCCCATCGGTAATCTGGAGGACGCAATTCTCGGGTGACATAGTTCGCAGCCATGACCTATTTTCCCCAGTCCCATCCAGGCAATCGGGAGCGTCGCCTGAAACTAAGCGGCTCCATCGTTGTTGCGATTCGTTCAGAGGGCACGCAGCCTGTCCGTGCCAAACTGCATGAACTCTCTGTTACTGGGGGACTGTTGGGCGTGTCCAAGGCTTTTGAGCATGGTGACTTTGTGGAAGTGGCATTTCAGACGAGCATGGGCACCGTTCACGGTAGGGCCGAGCTTCTGGCGGCAAGACGCGAATCAACCTCCGGCTGCTTGCAACCCTTTCGGTTCGTTGCCCTAGAGGACGACGACCACACCAGACTGCGCATGGCTCTAGACTCACTTCTGGACCGGACTGTGGTCGGCGTCCGATCCAGCAAGCCACCCTCGCTTTAGTTGGATAAGGAGCCTTGTTCTGACACGCGAGCAGCTCCGCGCGGGCCAGGAACTCCAAGACCACGAACGCTTCACGGAATGGACGTCCGGAGCTGGATAAAAAGGTAAGTCGTACCTTCGTACTCTGGCCGCTCGCCCGGCACTACGCTGAAATGGCTACAATCCCTGACCTTGTTGGGGCGGGTGCTTATGTCCAAAAAGCGAGCAGTTTTCTTCGTCGTTCTCGTCGTGTTCTTCGTCGTGGCCGCATTCTTCTGGCGTCCTACTATCAAACCAACACATTGGACCGTCATAGAAGTACGCTACCTTAAAAATGGCAGTTGTTCTTTTGTAGCCGAGTGCGATAAGGGAGTTCTATCCATTCCTGAATACATCAAGGCCGAATCGCAAGACTCTAAGCACCAACTGTGTCCGCAACTCGGGGATATTCTGAACTCGCCAAGGTTGGACATTCTGACTGTTAGTGCCGGAAGCGGTGACGAGAAACGCTCTGCGGAGGTCATTGAACGGTGGCGAGGGCAGGACTTCAACCCACATTAGCTTCGCCCCAAGCGCGTCCCTACCTGCCGATTCGATCACGAGTCCCGTTAGCGAATCCTACTAGCGTTAGCAGTGCAGTGGGCTGAACGAATTATGCGCAAGATTGACTCCACATTTCCCCAGCCAATCGCGTATTTTCCAGGGACGCGAAGTGACCGATGCGACTTGCTTCTCCTGTTACAGACCTGATTTTCAACACGACTTGTGAATAAGGCTGTTCATGTTGCGCTGGAACACCCATCCTGTGCGGCCTTGACCGGTTTGCACTGAAGGCGGGCACTGCTCCTTCGATAGAATTTCGATGAAATGGGAATCATGATTGAGCTGCAGAATTCGGGGACGCTCAGCTGTGCCGGCAGATTACTGTGCACCTTGAGCACGCTTTCAGCGGTCGGCAGGGCGCATGGCGCGTGTCGATCAGTGGATCGCGAGCAGCGGACAGCTGGGAGCTACGAGTAGAGGGACCCAACGTGTTTGAGCGCTCTTATAGTCTGTCCGGTTCTGCCGGTGAGCATGAGCCCGCAGCAATCTGCGCAGTCGTCCTGAGGCTCGTGCCGCCAGTCCAGGCGTGACCGCCTTCCTTCCGCACGATGCCGCGCCCGCCGAGCCGCAGCCGTGTCCGGCGGCTGCTGTTTCGTCATCTCTTCCATTCCTTTTTTGGTTCGGCGTAGGGGTTCAAGTTCATCGTCGGTGCCCTCTGCCTTGATTTAGCCAACACCATTCACAACTCGCGCGCCGACGACAAAGATGAGGAGTTGCGCGCCATCTCTGATCCCTCGGCGAACATCGGGGCGGACGGTTACTATCGTTTTCGCTTGCACATTTAACCATTTGGTTAGAAAAACGAAACTTCAGTCGGGGAAACAACTGATGTGCTCGAGTATGGGCGCCGCTGAGACTCCGTCTAATCAGTAGGTTAAGGTCACATGGAGTCGCACAGGTCGAAAGGGGGTAGATATGGCACATCGCGTGCGATGACACAGACTGAACGAAATTCAAATCAACGGTTGTGAGGTGTTGGGAGGAAACGCACGCAAGCTCGGATGCGCGACCCCGATCATTCTCGAACCGGAGGAGGAAAGATGAAAAGGCAAGCCGTCAGTCTCGTCAGCCTGCTGAGCCTGCTCCTGGTAGCGGGGTCGGCAATTGCACAGACCATCCATGTGCGTGGAGATATTCCTTTCAACTTTGTGGTTGGGAGCAAAACGTACCCAGCCGGCACATACGAAATCGGCACTATCGATAGCACCAACAGTAAAACATTGCTGTTGAAATCCCGCGATGGAAGTGCGAACGCGATGATCAACAGCAACGCAGCGGAAAGTCTCACGCCTGCGAATCAAACCAAGCTAGTTTTCAACCGCTATGGGAACCAGCGTTTCCTGTCCCAGATCTGGGTGAACGGAGAAACTCGCGGGCATCAACTTCCGAAGAGTAGTCGCGAAAAGGAGGTAGCTAAAGACATGGCGCGCAGTCTCCCACAGGAACGAGTGGAGGTGCTGGCTAGACTTCAGTAGTTGCGAATTCCAAACAAAGAAGGGCGCGCTTAAACTGTGCCCTTCTTCCTTTTTTTGCCCCGAATTGGAAAGGCCGCCAAGGACTCGTGACAGCTTCCGTTGTGCGCTTCCAAGCTCCGGTCTCTGGCAAGCCGGTTGATAAGGCAATCATTTTCGCGGATGGAAAGATGTGGGGTTGGATCGGCGGTGGCTGCGTCCAACCGGTGGTGATCAAGGAAGCTTTGAAAGCGTTTGCAGATGGAAAACCACGGCTGGTGCGAATCAGTCCGCACGCAGCCCGGTTCGAAGCCGGAGTAGACTCCATGCGCCTGAAGCTCGTGCAGTATGTGCCACAGCCCATGCAGGGAGTATCCGACGATCAGGGCAGAGGGCAGGCGCAGGCTTAGCAGGCTTTTGGGGGCTAATCACTTAACACTTGGCCGATTTAAAAGCGTGATTGGTCATTTACTGCGCGCCTCAGATATACCCCTAAGTCTGCGGTTGAACCTGACGAAAGAATGGTTGGGCGCAATACTTGCATGGTTACGTTACCGCCCCTCTCACCAAGTAAGAAAGGGCGACCGAAAGCCGCCCTTTTGGTGAACCCATACTCCTAGGCTGCTTTTTTGTGGATTGCGCTGTGAACCTTCTTCCTCGTGTCTTCGTCAATTTTCATGTTGTGTTTTTCGCGACCGTGCTGCTCGATCTTGGGCATGATCTCCGCTTCGCTGTTGCCGCTGATTTGCCATTCACAGTTTTTGGGGCCAACGTCAGAGCAGCGGAAACTAACTTTATCCTTGCCATGTTCTTCGCGCTCAGTAATAGTCATTTTGCCTCCTACCACCATGCTGCTCCCGATTCTAGAGGAGCACAATACTGCGATTCCCTGAATGTGCCGCAAGCAGTGAGCATGATTGGAAGGTAGTCCGTTTCATTCCGAGCTTGGCAGCCGCACCATCTCGGCCTGCAACCTTGCCGTTAGCCCTCTTGAGAACGTGGATGATGTCGTCTCGTTCAACAGCCTCAAGAGTCGGATCGACCTCGGTTCCGCTTCTGGTGAAAGGCACAAGCAAGAGCTCCACTTTGCGATGAGGGGTTGCATCGAGCACCCGGGGCCACCGAATTGGTTCCATGATCGAGATTCGCGCAGAATCACAACTTCATTTCCCAGCACGCCCTTACCCGAATAAATGCAAAAGCACCCGGTTTTTACAGGAAAAATATCGGTGGAGGTCAGGTGTTCATCACCTCCTGGAGATAGCAATGTCCTTGCGGACGGCCTTATCACGAATTAATAATGCCTACAGAAATCAAATGAATCGCACTTTCGAAAATCAAAAGGTGGTTCTCGCCGTTTGCGTGCTCTCGACGCTGTTGGTCTGCGGGGCTTTTGCTTATCAGACAAGCCTCATACCAAGCTCACGACTGATCAGCCCTGACGAACTAGCCAAGCTTCTCCAGTCCTCCAAGGGCGAAAAGCCACTGATGATTCAGGTTGGCTCTCACGTGCTCTATTCGCAAGCGCATATTCCTAGTTCGGAGTACATCGGCCCGGCTTCTACTGAGGACGGTCTCCAGCGACTGCGCAAACGCGTCGAACCCTTGCCTCGGAACAGGTTCATTATTATCTATTGTGGATGTTGCCCCTGGAGCCATTGCCCCAACGTTAAGCCGGCGGATGATGCGTTGCGTGCGCTGGGCTTCACAAACGTGAAGTCTTTGTACATCGCCAATAATTTCGGCGCTGACTGGGTCGAAAAAGGCTATCCCGTTGCGAAGGGCGATTAGGCTTGGGGTCTCACGTGAAGAAGAATCTGCTCATCGGCATCGTGGCCGTCGCGCTCGCGTTCGGAATCTATGTTCTTGGACGCCCTTCCCGATCCGGCGACCGGCGTCCGGCTCGTGCGGAACTCTCGCTGGCTCCCGATTTCTCATTGCCTGATTTGAGAGGTGGATATCTCAAGCTGTCCGCCTACCGGGGAAGGGTGGTTTTACTGGATTTTTGGGCGACTTGGTGTGGCCCCTGCCGGGAGGAGATTCCGCATTTTATCGAATTACAAAACAAGTATCGCGCTCAGGGCCTGCAGATCATCGGCATTTCCATGGACGATGGGCCTGAACCGGTGCACGATTATTACCAGCGCTTCAAGATGAACTATCCCGTGGCAATGGGCAACGCAAAGGTTGGCGAACTTTACGGAGGAGTTCTCGGACTACCAATCGCTTTTGTGATAGGACGGGATGGCCGCATTTGTAAGAAGCACATTGGCGCGACCGACGTCTCGATTTTCGAAAACGAGATTGTGAACATCCTACAAAATTAAGTTGGTCTTGGTCTGGCTGGTAGCCGTAGCGATGGTTTAGATCATCATGTTCTTCCTGGCCATGTTTTCGCAATCAGTGAGCAGCTTCCTGCGCAGTTTGCCAGCTTTCTTTAGATCCGGGCCCGTCCACGAGGACGTTTGCTATCGTTTCTCATCAGGATGACTCTAGCGCTCCAGTCCAACTCTCGAATGCCCTCCCCTTCCTCTCGTCTCCCTTGAAGAAAGCGAGATACGTCATGACGTGGTATCCAACGAATTGCTTCTGGCTCGGATGAAATCGCGCCAGTTCATGGACCGGGCGCCATGTGCCGGAGTTTATGTAGATCTGATTCCTTACATTCCCGCCAGCTTGGACCGATTGCAGAGGCACGATCTCATAGTGATGGGTGTGCCCGTACACGATGAATTTCGCCCAGCCTTCGGTGAACGCCTTCTCGTGTAGCGCATATGGGTAGAAGGTTTCCGCCCTTCCTACCCCGAATTTGGAACTGAACCAAGCAGCTACGTCACTTAGACCATCCATTGGCAGTTCGCTGGAGATCTCGAATCCGAGCTTAATCAGTATGGAGCTGCCAAACGGCCGTGCTTTTACAAAATCCAACTCCAGAAATTTGTGGACCAGTTCATTCCAAATGGTCTTGATTTCTCCGGCCACCTCCGGTTTGCACGTGTTGGTCAGGAGCCCATCCACCCAAATGGGAATCATCGACAAGGGTCGAACATTGTCGATCTCTTTCAACCCTGCATCACACGCGTCCGGCAGCCGGTCGCCCAGTTGCTCTCTCACGGCGACCCCAAACCTGTCGAGCAATTCGATCACGATGGCGTCCCCTAACGATGAGGCGTCTCTGCTGTGCTCGAAGTTGCTCGGATCAAAGATATCTCCATGACGTGCGAAGACTTGATGCTCGCGATAGATCTGTTCAATCAGGGTTGACTCGAATGGATCATGGGGGAACGGAGTGGTGTTTCGATTCTCTAGTCCAAGAGCATCAACGATGGTCTTCCTTGTCGCATCGTGAGCCGTGCCTTTCAGATGAAATAACCAGTCGTGATTACCGACTAGATAATGAATGCGTACCGGAACAGGCACTCTTTCGATCGGCCTGATTGCGACCCCTCCGTCTAGACTCGCGGGTGGTAGGCTCATTATCTCGGGATTATGTAAACTCCTGAGAATGTCTAAGGACTCTTTGTTTTTCTCGATCACATCTTCCGTGATGCGCTGCACCGTCTCAGAGAAGGCGGGAAGGCTCTGGTTCCCCCATGGGCGGACCTCGGCCGGAGCGTCACACCATGTGGTTGAGCGTATGACGTCCAAGATGTCTCCGAGTAGCACGACCTCAATGCGGTCGACAGGAACGTACTTATTGTCGCCACGCCACGAAGCCTCGTAGGCTAGCTCGCATAGACTCTCTCGAAAAGCCCTGAACACCCCAGCTCGTATGGTTTCGCCAGAAGTGCCATCGGTTAAATGTAGATCGCTGATGATGATCAACATTCCTCACTCCAAGTGCCTGGCCCTGAGATTCTATAAGAACAGATTTGGCGAGATCGGATGGCAGGGAACCTTTGGTCTGTGATTTACCTCCGCACGGTTGCATCGCCAGAAAAAAGCCGCTTCTCTGCAACCACTTCTGCGAATGCGCATAATGGACTCCTCGGGGACCGGATGGCGTGGTGAGATTATCAGAACTCCGTCGTGGAGCGTGGTGCTTCCCGTGGTGTAGCGTCCACTTGCACCTGTTTCCGTTTCGACGTCCCGGTACGGTTCGAATTTCCGTTAGATTAGCCCTCCCCCCGAGGCAGAGGCCGCGTCCCTGAGGTCTTGAGGCGGGGCAGATAATCTCCCGATGAAGCCCGTAGTTTCTTGTGATCGGCTGCTTTCCGTCACTTGCCGCGCCAGCTGGCTGGTCGCTTCTGAAGAAATGCGTCGATCCCCTCTGCGGCATCTTCCAGAAGCATATTGCACGCCATGACCTCGCTGGCGATGTCGTAGGCTGCCCCGAGAGGACGATCGATCTGGCTGTAGAACGATTGCTTGCCGAAGCGGATCGCGGCGGGACTCCGGGAAAGAATGATGTCGGTGAATCTTCTGATTTCGGCGTCCAGTCTTCTTTCGGGAACAACTCGGTTGACGAGCCCCCACGACAATGCAGTCGCGGCATCAATGGGCTCGCCGGTCAGCAGCATTTCCATGGCGCGCTTCCGGCCGATGTTTCGCACGACGCCCACGGCGGGCGTTGAGCAGAACACGCCGATGTTGACTCCTGGCATTGCGAACGTTGCGGTGTCAGCTGCTACTGCAATGTCGCACATCGATACCAGCTGGCAACCCGCGGCTGTAGCGATTCCATGGACGCGTGCAATCACCGGTTGCGGGATCTCGGTCAGGGTGATCATCATCCGGCTGCAGCTGTCGAAAAGGCTCTGCTGCCAGCCCTTGTCCTCCGCGTGAGCACGCATCTCCTTAAGGTCATGACCCGCGCAGAAGCCCTTACCCTCGGCGGCGAGGATCACAACCCGTACCGCGGGGTCGTTTGCGATCGCATCCAGCTCTGCCTGAATGCCGGAGATCATCTGGTAGGACAGGGGATTGAATCGCTCAGGACGGCTCAGGGTCAGGGTTGCGACTCCGTTCGCGATTGTTGAGAGGACAAACGGCTGTTTTGCCGCAAAAATAGCGTCCGAGCGCATATCAGCCATCCTTTTCAACCACCTATTTGACTCGAGAGGCTTTCACGAAAGACTTTCGGCTTTGTGCAAACTGCCCGACTGGCTCGTTCGACAACTGAATGAAACACCGGGGGGAATCAAACGGTGTTCGTAGGCTTTTCGTTCAAGTTCCTCGCGGAAATCGGGATGCGCTAGACAAATGATCGCCTGAGCGCGTTCCGCTATCGACTTCCCCTTCAAGTTGACCATGCCGTACTCGGTTACGAGATACATCACATCGGACCGCGGCGTGGTGACGATATTCCCAGGCGTAAGCGTAAATACGATGCGGCTGCGGCGCTCGCCTCTCTTATCATAAGTGGAGGAAAGGCATATGAATGACTTGCCTCCCTTGGACGCATATGCGCCGCGCACGAATTGTAGTTGCCCTCCTGTCCCGCTGATGTGACGATGTCCGTCGGATTCGGAAGCGACCTGACCCTGCAAATCGATTTGTGTGGTGTTGTTGATGGACACCATGTTTTCGTTTTGCATGATGATGTGCGGCGAGTTCGTGTAATCCACCTGGTGGCAGTACCACTCAGGATTGCGGTTGGCCGTCGCATAAAGCGCGAGCGAGCCCAGCGCAAACGTGTAGATCACCTTCCCCCGGTCCAAAGTTTTTCGTGCTCCAGTCACCCGGCCTGAACGATAAAGCAGGCCGAGTCCATCGGTCATCATCTCAGTGTGAATTCCCAAATCCTTTACACCACTGTCCAACAGCAACGCACAGACTGCGTTGGGCATGCCGCCAATGCCTATCTGAAGGCAGGCGCCATCCTCAATTTCGGCGGCAATGCGCCGGGCCACCGTGCGGTCAATCTCGCTAGGCTCGGGATTAGGCAACTCCGCGCACGGTTGATTGTCACCCTCAATGATGTAATCAACCTCGCTCGTATGCACGCCGTTGTCTTTGCCGAAGACGTACGGTATCTGACGATTGATCTCCACGATGACCAGTTTGGCGTGTTCAATAACAGCCCGCTGCCACAGATTGGCCGGGCCAAAGTTAAAATAGCCGCCGTCGTCTATCGGACAAGTCTTGAGGATGGCGATGTCAACCGGATCGAGAAATCGCCGGTAGTAATCCGGCACCTCTCCCAGATTTAACGGCGTGTAGTTGCAACGGCCGCAATCGTGCTTCTTACGGTCGTAACCGGAAAAATGCCAGCTGAACACGTGAAAATGCTTGCCTTCGGGATCTTCTTCGATCACAGCGCGCGGACGCGTCGTGAGGCAGGATCGAATCTTCACATCCTCCAACTCGTCTTTGCGCGCAGCCAGCGCCTTGTCGAATACATCGGGCTGGCAATGGGTGGCGCCATAATCCAGCCACATGCCAGATTTGACAAAGCTGGCGGCGTGTTCCGGTGAGATCGTTTCACCAGGCATGGGCGAAGCCTCAGGCGGTCCAACGAGTCTATAACGAAATCGTTCCGGATTTGAGCGCAAATCTCTTCAGTCAGCACTACGGTGCCTGGCGAGCCGGAACTACTCAGGGGAGGACCTTATCACGTTCAAACATAATTCTCGGCGAGCATCTCAGCGGCGCTCTCATCCAGTTGCTCCGCGCGACGTACTTCTTCAAAGCGCGCCAGCAGATCGTCAGGCCTTAAGCGCCGTTTTTCGGCGCCCTGAAAATCATGAATGATCTGGCCCCTGTGCATCATGATAAGGCGGTCCCCCAAGCTTGCTGCCTGGTGCATTGAGTGGGTCACCATTAAGGTAGTCAGTTTGGCGCGCGCAACCACGTGTTCGGTTAACGCGATCACCTGGTCCGCGCTTTTGGGGTCAAGGGCAGCGGTGTGCTCGTCTAATAGCAGGAGTTCAGGACGTAGCCACGTAGCCATCAACAGCGTCAGAGCCTGCCGCTGTCCGCCTGAGAGACTGCCGATGGCATTCTCGAGCCGATCCTCCAGTCCCATGTTCAACCGACTCACCTCATCACGCATTCTCGCCACCATCGACGCTTTCAATCCCCAACCGAGGCCGCGTCCCCGGCCGCGCAGGGCGGCAAGACTGAGGTTGTCCTGGATGGTGAGACTTGGTGATGTGCCGCTAAACGGATTTTGAAACACGCGTCCAATCAACTCAGCACGCGCATGTTCAGGCCATCGCGTGACATCCTGCCCCGCCAGTCGAATGCGGCCTTCGTCTACAAAAAACGTTCCGGCCACAGCATTCAGCAGCGTGGACTTCCCCGAGCCGTTGGTTCCAATGATAATGACCCACGATCCAGCATTCAGTTCGAGGTTGACGCCGCGCAACGAGTGCACCTCATTCGGCGTACCCGGGTTAAACGTCTTTGAGACCGCCTGGATGTCAAGCATGCGCACGCCACATCCGGCCCTGTCGAATGAACTGCGGAACGATTAGGGCCACGAACACGAACATGGCAGTAATCAATTTCAGATCATTGGGGCTGAGTCCCCAACGCAACGCTACCGCTACCATCAGCCTGAACAGCACGGACCCCATGACGGCCCCAATAATCGTCAAGCCCAGCTGATTGGTTCCAACGAGGGCTTCTCCGATGATGACGCTGGCAAGTCCCCACACCACCATTCCGATTCCCATGCCCACGTCCGCGAAGCCTTGGTATTGCGCCAACAATGCTCCAGACAGCGCCACGAAGCCGTTCGAGATCGCTATACCGAACACGATCATGTTCCCGTCATTCACGCCCAGAGCTCGGATCATCTGCACGTTGTCGCCGGTGGCCCGCATAGCGATGCCGAGATTCGTCCGCAAAAACCAATACAACAGAGCGCCGGTCAGCAGGACAGCCAAAACAATCGCGGCTAGCACCATCGTGTCGCGCACGCTGACGTCCCAGCCGACGAGATCGAAGCTGGTGGCTCCGCGCATCAGCTTCACACCGATTCGCTCCGATTGCGTGGCCAGCGTATTCACCCCGAGCAGCGAAATGTTGCTGCTGCCCATGACGTGAAGGTTTACCGAATACAGCGCTGTCATGACCAGAATGCCCGAAAGCAGCGGATTAATTTTGAATCGCGTGTGCAGCGTGCCCGTGCAGGCGCCGGCAAGCACTCCCGTTCCAAAAGCCGCAAGCGATGCGACCGGTGGAGTCACGCCATGAATCAGCAGGGTTGCGGCAACCGACGCGCCAAGCGTCACTGACCCATCGGCTGTGATATCCGGAAATGCAAAAATCCGGAAGCTGATGAACACGCCCAATGCGAGCAACGATAGGATGAAGCCGATGGTGAACGTGCCAACCAGAAGACTCATGTGCGATCCGCTCTCATTTCTTCTCAGACACTGCACCGATCCAGCATGCGCCGCGGACAAACTCGCTCTGCTGTGGCCCGGCGGCTTTACGGTCATCGGTCAGGAGGTGCAGCACACCTTGCAAGGTCTCCGTCTCGAACAAGGTGGAGACCGTCGCTTTCAGATCGATGTTTCCCTTCTTGAGGGGCCTGTAAGAAAACGCCGCCGCGTGGAAGTGTCCTAGGGGCGATGCTTCGCTGCCCATTCGTCGCAGCAGCGAGGCTAACGGATCGCTGGCGAGACTGGCCGCTACCCCTGAAATCAGCACTAGCGACCGCGAGTAGAGCCGTTCCGTCGAGAACGACAACCATGTGCGAATCTCTGGATATTGGAATGGTGAAGTGTTCGTAACTGGTACGGTGGCCGGCGAGCGACGAAGAGCGGCTCCCACCAGTCCAGCTGATTCCACTACCATCACCATTCCGATCGCAGGCGCGCCCGTGACCTCCAATGCCGTAGCCACCAAGTCCGAGAATGCGATGGGACTATCAACATTGGCAGCTTCGAACCGCAATAGTTGGGTGAACCCGCCCTCGCACCGGAGGCCGTATAGGACATTCACTTCTGGGACCAGATCTCCACTACAAACCATGAAGTCCGGAACATTGGTCCCGTCAGTCGGGAGATAGGCCGCAGATCCACCTACGGCAAGGAATTCTCCAAACCTAGACTGCGCATCCTCGAAGCCGTGCCCGAAAGCCCCCAGACCGAGTCCGAACGTTGATGCGGGAAACTTCAGCGATTGGCAATCTTTTGGACCGAATCCACACGACTTCAGTAATCCTGGATCTCCGATAAGCTCGAATGTTAACGGCTTTTGCGAAAAACATTCCAGCATCTCGAACGCCGCGGACGTTGATGTAAAGCGGCGTATTTCCGACTTGCGCTCGATGGGGTTCGCCGGCGCTTGACTGGTCAGCAGGATGGGTGAAAGTTTGCAAAGATCCAAGACCTGTTTGACCCGGACGGAAGGGCTCGCAATGGTCAGCGTGCCACCAATCTCTCTAAGCTGCCGATACGTCAGCACCAACAGGCCCACACCAGCAGAACTTAGGAACGAAACCTCTGACAGGTCCAGCCGGATAACGTGCGCGCCTCCCCGGACAAACTCCTCCAGGTTCGTGCGCAAGTGTTCTGTCCAATAATTGTCGAGGCGCCCCCTCACCTTCACCGCGAGCGCGTTCTCGACCTGTTGTGTACTTATTTCCATGCCTGGGCTACGGGCGTACCTTCTGCACGAACTCGGCAGGAATCGTGATACCTAATTCCGCCGCATTGCTTCGGACGATCGCCATTTCCTCCACGGCAACTTCTTCGATAGGCATATCTTTCGGATTCTCACCAAGCAAAACGCGGCCCGCAAGCTTTCCGGCGACCAACGAGGAGTACTGCATTCCCACACCGAGGCATGCCAGACCACCGCGCGGCAGCGCCGAGCATATATCGGTAATCAGTGGAAGTCGCGCGTCTTTCGCACCTTTCACTGCGCCTTCATATCCCTGAATACCGGTATTGTCGGCGGGCAACCACACCACCTGAATGTCGCGTCCAGCCAGGATTTGGACTGCTTGTAACACTTCGCTTGATCCGCTAACGGCAATCTGCTCGAGTCTGATACCGCGTTTCTGAAATACTTCGCGCGCGACCCCTTGCTCCTTCACAGAATTTGCTTCCGCCGGGTTGTACATCGTTCCTACAGCACGCAGTCCTGGCACCAGTTTCTGCATGAAATCCAACATGTGGCTCACCGGCGGGAAACTGCCGACCCCGGTCACGAATGACAAGTGTTCCATATGGCTCTTTCCCGCTCCCGCGGCAATCGGGTCACTCACACAGGTGAAAACCACTTTTTTGTGTTTTATGTTGTTGCACGCTCCCGCAAGGCATGGCGTCGAAATGGTCATGATCAGGTCGACATCGGAGCTGTCGTAATTCTGAAGAATGGCGGGGATGTTGATCATTTCCCCTTGCGCATCTGCCTTCACAACTTCCAGGTTCTTTCCCTGTTCGAAACCACTGGCCTTGAGTCCCTCGAGGAGACCATTCACGCAATAGTCGTTACTCACACCATGCGCGTAGTACACAATCGCAGCTTTGAATTTCCGACCGCCTGCGCCGGCATTGGTGGCGGCAGCTGTCCGTCGATGTCCAAGGTCGGAAACCAGCAAGATCGATGAGAGGAGGGCGATCAACGCGAGACCTATCGTTAACCGCTTTAGTACAGACCAGACGGGTGACTGAGCGAATGCGCGCATCACCTTGGTAGCAGGCTCCTGTGGTGTGACGCGCCATTATACTGATCATTATGCAGAAGGGACGGAAATAGCGAGGAGGCCCAAAAACGCAGTCTTAATCCCTTTTTTGCTCTCACATGCTCAAATCACGCGCGTCATGACGCTCATTTCGAGCAAATCGTGGGTAATACGTTTAGGCTTGCCTTGCCGAATTGTCGGTCCTAATCCGCTCGACGCCCATCTGGAACACTTCCAAATCTCCGCCGGAAGATACCTCGACCTTTCTCGGTTGCCCGCGATGTCGCGATGGATGATCCCTTCGCTATGAGCCGCACCCAGAGCATCGGCAATCTCAATCGCCAAACCGAGCAGATTAGTACCGACACCCCCCCTGGTGTCGACGGAAGGAGTAGTCCCCGGTTTGTCGGCTAACCGGAGTTATCATCGGACACACTTTGCCTGACGGTTTTGTGCGAGCTGTATGAGCGCAAAACTGCTATTTTCCGCCCGTCGAAAGTGGCGCTGTTAAGTATCCTTATTGAGGTGTTCGCTGGTTCACTGTTGCATGGGGTTTTTAGCTCACCCCTTATATCTTCATATCTTCCCGTTTCACACCCCAATGAAGAATCAGCTATTTATGGCCGGAGTGCGTTATCCGCGCCAAAATGTCGCGCCGGCTGTCGGGCTGGCTGGCACCTGCGAATTCTGCGCGTTCCCCTGGACTCCACTTACCCATCACGAAGGCGGACTTCCTCGCTATCACGAAGCAGCCTTCGCTCGTCCACATCGAAGAGGTAGTTACCGAAGACGTACTTGGGCATTGTCAAACCGAGGTGGGCGCCCAAACGCCCCGCGGATCCCCATATGGCTGGCTATTCTACCAGCGGATACCGGTGCCCGTCCCTCCCGGCCCCGCGAACGGATCGTCGGCAACCCGGAACTGACCTAGCCGGATAATTTGTCGGTCGCCGCGACCAATGCTCGACTGTTCGGCGGGTCAAAAGCGCTGTGGCCACTATCTGGGGTGATGATGAGGTCGGCTTCGGGCCAAGCACGGTGGAGTGACCAGGCGCTTTCCATGGGACAGACGACGTCGTAACGGCCCTGCACGATGACACCGGGAATGTGGCGGATACGTGAGGCGTTGCGCAACAATTGGTCATCACTTTCGAAGAAGGCTTTGTTGAAGAAATAGTGGGCCTCGATGCGCGCGAAGGCGAGGGCGAAATCATCCTCTTCGTAGTGCCCGGCAAAGGCGGAATCGGGCAGGAGCTTAGAAGTGGCGCCCTCCCATCCGCTCCAGATCTTCGCAGCCGCGAGTTGCACAGCCGGATCATTGCTGGTAAGGCGTCTGTAGTAGGCGGAGAGCAGATCGTCGCGCTCTGCCTCGGGGATGTGCGCGAGGTATGGCTCCCACGCATCCGGATAGAGGATCGAAGCGCCGCGCTGGTAGAACCAGTCAATTTCCTGCTTTCGGAGGAGGAAGATGCCGCGCAGGACGAGTTCGGTGACGCGATCGGGATGGGTTTGGGCATAGGCCAGGGCTAGGGTGGACCCCCAAGATCCGCCAAATACCTGCCACCGCTGAATGCCGAGTTTCTCGCGTATTTTCTCAATATCGGCGACGAGATCCCAGGTGGTGTTCGCTTCGAGAGAAGCATACGGCGTGCTCTTGCCGCAGCCGCGCTGGTCGAAATTTACGATACGGTACTTCTCGGGGTGAAAGAATCGGCGCTGTTTGGGATCGGAGCCACCGCCCGGACCGCCGTGCAGAAAAATGACCGGCTTGCCGGACGGGTTGCCGCTTTCCTCGAAATAGATCTCGTGGACAGATGAGACCTGGAGTTTACCCGTGCAATAGGGTTCGATGGGAGGGTAGAGCCAGGTGACCGGATCTTTCATCGTGGATACGGGTATGACCTGGTTGGACATCGTGGGGCAGTATACCTTCTTGCCTCGGACACGTGCGGAACGCCGAACTGAAGTGTCGAAAGAACAAGCCTTCATGCGCGTGATTTTTTAGTCCTAGAGGATAGATAGTCGGCAACCCTTACCTTGGGTTACTTCCTGCTTTCCCGTGATTCAAGAGGAATCTGGGCTAAGCGACAGCACCGCTATGCACTGGCCAATGTTGAGAAAGTGCTACCGTATGCCCCCAGCTGCAAGAATCTGTTTCAGCTCTTCGGCCCAGTGAATCACCACGCGCAGCTTGCTTCCTTGCGAATCGCGCCGCAGCTTGCGGCGATTCTGGTTGGATTGTCGGCAACCCTTACCTTGAGATTACTTCCTGCGTGCTCGTTAACCGGGCACAATACGAGCGGCTCTGCAGCGATGATCGACTTCGACGCCGCCCGGTAATCGGAGGGCTGGTGAGAAGCCAAATATAATCGTATCGGTATACGTGCCGTTGGGAATTTTCCAAATGCAGATGCTTGTCGCACTAACACGCAGAGTGTCTCCACGAATTGCCGAATGCGAACTTGCGTTCATCAATCGGCAAGCCATCGATTATCCGCGAGCCGTTCAACAGCACAGCCAATATCAGCAGCTTTTGCGCAACCTGGGAGCAAAGGTCATTGAGCTGCCGAGCGATGACCAGTGTCCTGATTGCTGTTTTCTTGAAGACACCGCACTAGTTCTGGATGAGGTAGCGGTCATAACCCGTCCTGGAAGTGAAGCTCGTCGTCGCGAAGTGGACGGCGTCGCGCCAACCATCATGAATTATCGGAACGTGGTGTGGATCGATTCACCGGGAATGCTGGAGGCCGGAGACGTCCTCCGCATGGGCCGTAACCTCCTGGTCGGGGTCTCAACCCGGACAAACCAGCAAGGGATTGAGATGCTACGAAAGGTACTCAAGGCCTATGGATACGAAGTGGTCGCGATTCCCATGAAGGGAGCTCTACACCTAAAGAGTGTCTGTACAGGGTTGGATGATCACACCGTGCTCGCCGACCCAAGGCACTTTGATGCAGGCGAATTGTCTGAATACAAGCTGATTGAGGTGCCGGCCGCAGAATCGATGGCGGCCAATGTGTTGCGGATCAACACCGCGGTTTGTATCCACGCCGGATTTCATCAAACTGTCGACCTCTTACGAGCCAAGGGGTTCAACATCCGGACGCTAGACATCTCGGAGTTTCTCAAAGCAGAAGCTGGACTCACCTGCATGAGCATCCCTTTTTATGCGTCCAGCACTTAAGTGATTTGAGGGGCAGCTCGCAGTTTGCGGCGGCCAGTGAAGAAAAAGAAAGATCCCAGTGCTAAGAAGAAGAGGCTGCCGAAGAACATTTTGAGTTCGAATAACGGCACCGACCTCACTTGCTTTGAAGGCACAAAAACCACAGCTATCGCCAGCAGGGTAGTGAACAGGCCCACCGACCCAATGGTTCGCAGAGTGAAGTTACTGAAGCGGCCGGGTGGACGAAATGGCGCCTTCTTATCGCTTGTCAGCATAAGGATTGCCGCGAAGATATAAACATACGGCACCAGGTTGAGAACCGCAGAAAGGTCCAGCATGGTGACGAAAGCCTCTTTGACCGCGGCCCCAGCGAAACTCATCGCTAGGAAAAACGCGCACACTGTGCTCTGCGCGATCAGCGCCACGTGTGGTGTTTTATAGCGCGGATGTATTTTCCCCAGCGCAGGTGGAAGATAACGATCAAGGCCGAATACAAAAGGAAGACGTGCGCAGCCGGTCAGCCAGGCCGACGCAATCCCAATTATCGACGTGCTCAAGATAATGGCCAACGCGGGCAGAATCCAAGGCAGGCCGACTTGCCGGCTCATTTGGGAGATTGCCTCGATGAAGCCCTGCACGACTCCGATTTGGGCGGCGGGAATGGCCATGAGCAAAGCGGCCGTCGTGGCTATGTAGAGCAATCCACAAGCGATACCGCTCAAGGCAATGGCGCTAGGCAGTGTGCGCTCAGGATTGCGAATCTCGTCGCCCATGACCGAGGCCAATTCCAGACCAATCAGCGAGAAGCACATGGCGCCGAAGGCTGAGACGGTCGTCCAGTCCAGATGCAAATGAATGAGATCGGACGAATGCAGGCTGGCGCCGTGCGTGCGGAAGGTCGAGGCACTCATCCCAACGAGCACCGCGCTGGCCAGGAGTGTCCCTATTCCGCCGAGATTATTCACCCACTTAGCCACTCCAACGCCGACAACGTTGACCGCGGTTATCAGGAACAGGGCGAAGAGGACAGCGGGAAAAGCGACGAAGGGGTTATCTATCAGCATTCGCGCTCGCGGCCCCCCAACATACAAACCGATCCCCAGCAAGTAGAGCAGCACGAAGGGAATATAGAAAACATTGGTCGTCAAGTAAGCCCAGCCGGCGATGAACCCGTGAAAATCGCCGAAGACTTCCTTGCTCCACAAATAGAGGCCGCCTTCGCCCGGATACCTGTGAGACAGGTCAATGACAGCAATGCTCTGCGGCAGGAAAAAACATAGCAACGCGGCCAGCCAGAGCCACAGGGCCACAGGTCCGCTGGTTGCAATTGAGGAGACGGTGTTGAGGTTGAGAACGGCGACGACGAACAACAGCGCTAAATCCCATCGGCCCAACTCGCGGCGCAGAGCGTTGGTGGAACTCGCATTGACGGGCCAGCCAAAACTGTCGTTCATGGTTGGTGGGCGCTTCGAGACTTGCGGCATATGTTGCCCGAGACCGGATCGGTACCAGGAAACACGCTTGTATTCTACTTCCGGATCGTCGGCAACCCTTACCTTGGGATTACTTCTTGCTTGTTCCTGTTCGGGAGCAATCTCTCAGCTTTACCGTGCGGACCGCGTCTGGTAGGCAAACATCCCGGAAGGCATGATGAAGGCCCCTACTCAATCGGCACGGTAAACGCCGGCATCGGGCTTCCGGTGCCAGAACACCTGCTCTACGGGTCCGACCAGTCAGATCGCCCTAACAATGTCGTTGTCAAGCTCTCTTCGGCCCTGCCATCCGAAGAGCGCGCCATGTCGCTCTTACTTTTGCCGTCTCAGACCTGCGAAAAAGCAACAATCCAGGTCAGGAAGACTTATTACGGGCGTAATGTTGCGACGGTGCGTGGGGGAGGGTACGCTGATCGATGTCGTCATTTCACCGGTTATCATGAGGAAGAGCGATTCCATTTCGAAACCTCAGCTCATCTCCACCCCAAAGATGGCGTGTTGCTTTTGCCGGCAAAAGAAAGGTGGACGATGAGTGCAGCAACCGCCCCGGCGCGCTCCTTGATAACTGCGTCCACCCGACGGGTCCCTCGCTACAAGCTGACCGTGCCATTGGATGTCACCGTATTGCGGTCGGGCGTCCCTGACAACATTCCCGGACGCACGCTCGAGATAGGTGAAGGCGGAATGGGCGTTGTGGTCGCGTCCCAACTCCTCCTGGGGGAATCTGTTCGCGTTGAGTTTCTACTCCCGCATATGGGTAAGCCGGTGCGTGCTACGGCGGTGGTTCGTTATCAGCGTGAATTGAGCTTTGGGCTTCAGTTTCTCCGCTTGCCCGAAGAACAGCAATCGATCATCCGTTATTGGACGCGACATGAAGCCGACATTTCATTCGTAGCCCAAAAGCCCCACGATGCAGACTCCAATTTGGGAATTGAACTTGGCAATCCCGCTTCCCTTCCGCTTTTCGAACGCTCTGAAAGCTCGAAACTTGGAATGGGCTTCTGGTGTGGCGTAGCGTTTGCCGTTCTCATAATCTTTGTCACCGCCGTGATGGGATGGTGGCGATGGGAGCAAGGGTGGCGGCAGTTGGAAGCACACGTTCCGGCGAACGAAACGTTAATGGTAAAGCCACAACGAAAGGTGCCGGCCGACACGATGCACCGACGGATCATACACGAGGTCGCACCCGAGTATCCTGAGGCTGCTCGACGGGCAGGCGTGCAAGGCACGGTGGTGCTGGATGCCATAGTGAGCGCCGAGGGGGCGGTCACACAGGTGCAGGTTGTTAGCGGACCAGAAACACTGTCGCTCGCAGCCATCGACGCAGTGCGCTGGTGGCGCTATGAACCTTATATTTTGAATGGGCAACCCGCGATGGTAGAGACTACGGTATCTGTAAACTTCCGGCTGGCTAATTAGCGTCGAGTACCGGTGTCAGCCTGAACTGCGGACTTTTTCACGCCGCCCCCCATAGCATAGCCTTGCCGGGATCAAGAGTGACCTTCGCCTTTTGCCGAGATTCTTCCAGCGCCGCATCTTCGAAAGAGCTCTCCCACTCCGCGTCCCCTGAAGAAGGATCCGCCTGGGCTCACAAAAAAAGGCGCAGCGCATTCAGGAATGTTGTTCACTCAAGTAAGGACCTACAGATTTGGTGCCGCTATGTCGGCACTAAGATGCGATTTCGGCATTCAGCCCACACATCGAGCTAACCTATTGTTGACAACACAAAGTTTACCCAGGGCGTAGAAACGGTTCCATACTTGCCAATGGGCCGATTGGAGATTGCTGCCGTGAACGAGACCAAAATGCGACTGAGCCGCAATAGGCTAGAAGAACTGCTGCAGGAACTGAAGGCGATTAACTTCTGGGACAGACACTACGGGTGCGGAAGCGAGCACGACTTCATAAATGCCTCCGCTTGGATAGCTCGCCGTCGAAGGGCGCTGGAAATAAAGATGGAGGTCAACGAATTTTACGGCGAGTCGTTCGACGCTGGAAAAAACGGGGCGGGAAACATCAGCTAGGCACCTGTGACAAGGCCGGCAGACTGTTCGCGGGTATTCCCTGGCCGGCTGTGGTACTCGGCGTCGACCGTCATCTCTGCCATTAATTTCGCCTTTGGTAGTTCACGCTGGTGTTAATATTCCTCGCTTTCTGTCTAGGGACGACCTGCACGGCACGAGCGCCACTCGAGCTTGTCGCTTGATGAGCGATGTCCTACGAACGCTTTGACGATCGTCCTTGACAGGTAGCCGATACAGCACGGTTGTGCGGCAGTCTGTTTTTTTTGCCGGAACCAGGAGCACGCCAACCAACGATTCATTCCGTAGCGCGATGCTTACGCTTGCCAGTAACGTGCTGAACGACGTCGAGGAAATCGGCTATTGAGCGAAGTTCCTCGCCTCGGCGGAGCCAAGGGTCACCCATGGTAAGTCTGTAGCTCAACGGCGTGCGAGTGTCCGACACAATGAACATGTCTAAGATGCTTTTGTTGCTGGTGTTGAGCCTGATGATCAATGCGATGCAATTTCGCTCGCGTCGAACGGTTCTAAGAAACCAATATGCCTGACCATCTCGACGTCGCAAGCATCGACAGAGATGAACCGAAACGAGTAGCCCAAAGACGCGAAACCTAGGACGGAAGTGACCATCTTGCTGAACTAGTGATATACGGGTCGGATCTGTCGCGATGATCTGCCGAATGGTTTGGTCGCGAATAGCTCGCATAGTACGCTTGGCGCGAGTGGCTTCCAGACATGGTCCGATGTAGCCGATCTTCTCGAAGGCTTCCGAAAGGCTACCAAATCTGCGCACATATGGCTCGGCTGACGGTAGGTCCCGGGACTCATTGAGCAGCTTTTCTGAGACCGATCCTCGTTGCTTAAGCAAGAGCTGCAGGCCGGCCAATAGATCGGCGTTCGTTTTATAGACGGTCTGGTTTTGAAAGATCGCCTCAGCACGGTCAAACACATCTTGCTCAATGATTTTCTGCCACGCACCTTGAGTGACCGTCCAGAGTTCGCGGGGGTTAACGATCCTTCGGGTACGAAGCCGGAACGTCGACTTGCCAAACACACTGCATCCACAATACTTAGGGTTCTTTAGAATGCGGGTCACCGCTTCTGCATACCACGCAGCTCTCTTTGCTCCAGGGTATGCAATTTCTCGTCGTCGCAATTCGGCAGCGATGGCTTTAGGCCACTTACGCTCGTGCGTGAACATGTGGAAGATATCGCGCACGCAGCTTACTTCCTGGTCGGGCCCCGGCACGAGGATGACATGGTCAGACTGCAAAGCTTTCCTTTCGCCGGTCGCAAGCATATATTTTGGTTCCCGCGCAGAGGAGACCAGCATTCTGCGCAACCCGTAACCCGGTTGGCCACCGGTTCTAAACCCCGACTCGGCGATCCGCTTGGTGCCTTCGTGTACTTTGATTGAAAGTTCTCTACTGTATTCGCTGGCCATCACTCTCTTCAGGGTCTTCATCAGGGAGTTCGGAAGTGAGTTATCGTTGCCAAACTGTTCTGCGCAGTAGTGAATGCGGATTCCAGCCTGTCTGCAAATAAATTCGTAGTGGGCCGCTTCATCCGCATCTTGAAACCGGCCCCAACGGCTCACGTCATACACGAGAATCGCCTCATAGTCCGCGATTTCGCTTACCACGTCCCTGAGAAGGTGCTGTAATCCTTCGCGCCGCTTGAGTGCCAACCCGCTTTTCCCTTCGTCGGAGTAGGTGCAAATAACGGTAAATCCCATTCTCGCTGCATAGGAGCGAATGGCGATACTCTGGTTCTCCAGTGAATATTGCTGATGTTCTGTTGACATTCTGAGGTATTGAGCGGCCGGAACGGCCGATTTGGCGATCGTCATTCCATCCTCCCAGCCAATGACGTAAACCGACAGGAGTACGATGCTACCACTGCAAATGTTGTGCTCCGTTGAGGTCAGCCATGACAACCCCTCTCGCGCAAGTTTTGGTGGCACAGTACCTAAGAGTTTCCACCGATAACCAGCGGTACTCGCTGGAACGGCAGAGCGAATGTATCGGGGATTATGCGGCCGAACGTGGTTTCTCGATTATCCAGACATACGTCGACCGTGCCAAAAGTGGACTTTTATTGAAGAATCGTCCAGGACTCAAACAATTGTTGGCAGATGTGACTGGAGGCAGAATCACGTATCGTGCTGTTCTCGTCTATGACGTAAGCCGGTGGGGTCGCTTCCAGGATGTGGACGAGGCGGGGCATTATGAGTTTATCTGCAAGCAGTCCGGGGTACCTGTGCACTACTGTGCCGAGGTTTTCGAGAACGACGATACGCCGATCAGTTTCATAATGAAGGCTGTCAAGCGGATGATGGCGGGGGAGTATAGCCGTGAACTTGGAATCAGATGCTTCGCAGGCCAAAAGCGTGTCGCACAACTCGGGTTTCGAGCGGGCGGGGCAGCCGGATACGGTTGTCGAAGAATCCTTGTAAATGCGGATCGGAGTGTGAAGCAACAACTTGGCCTGAATGACCGCAAGAGCCTTGCAACCGATCGAGTGATTCTTGCTCCTGGCCCGGAAAACGAGGTCGCCTGTGTCCGGCAAATATACCGGATGCTCATCGACAAGAACATGTCATTCTGCGCAATTGCAAGAGAGCTGAACCGCCAATGCGTACCCTGCATTGGATCAATGCCGTGGACGCACTTCCGAGTGCGCGCAATTCTCACAAACCCCAAGTACAACGGAACCGTTGTTTACGGTCGGCTTTCGAGAAGGCTGCAAACACCACAGGTTAAAATGCCTCCCGACAATTGGGTTGTAGTTCCACATGCTTTTGAGTCTGTCGTTGACGATGCCACCTACAGCGCAGCCCAGCAAACTCTTGCTGGTCGCACAACTCACAAGCCTAATAGCCAACTCCTCGATGAACTACGATCCATTCTCAGCACGCATGGCAGGCTGACTGCCCAACTGATTCGGAGTACAAAAGGAGCAACTCCCCCAAGATCCTATAGGCAACGTTTCGGCGGTCTCTGCATGGCCTACGAACTCATCGGCTACCGAACGCCAATCTTGCGAAACATTGAGAAACGGCATCACGTCTATCAAGCGCGCGTTCGCCTCATGAAGGAATTGGAAGAGCTTTTCGCCGGAAAAATCTCGATCGAAGGAAGAAAAGGTCCTTCTCATAAATGGCTACGGCTCAAACGTACGAGGATCGCAGTGAGGGTCTGCTCCAGCTTCAAGACACTCTTGGGAGGATTGCGTTGGAGGATTCGGTCCGACCCAGCCGACACTCGCGTAATCGTTCTCCTCGGCCTCATGAATCCTGGAAATGATGCCATTGGCGAACTTGTTTTACTGCCACCCATGAGCCTCCCGCGAACAATCGACGTATCTGCAAATTCGACCCTGCTCAAAATCGGGAGACCTATCCCCAACCTCCACGCTTTTTTTGAGGTTGTGAGTGAGATGAAGCGTGGACGACAGAAAATGACCAAATTCACTGTAAAATGCCTAAGAGCCACAATTCCAGCTCATCATAATTAGATGAGCCTGGACGCGGAGATTTTGTTGCTGTGTTCTAGCGCTAGCGAGCGCACCCTAACGACTACCGTCAAAAGATCAGCCATCTGGTGAAGTGGTACGCCTGAGTTCAGCCATTTACTATCCTCGCCAACATACATCGTAATTTTGCGTGTAGGCATTCTGCGAAAAACACGTACTTTCCGGATGGAAGAGTTGGTTTCATTCAATAAGGCGAGAACTGTGATCCTCTTGCGTTCGTTTTTCGGTGGCTCAATGATCCACCGCCAACCATTCTTTACGGTTGGATAACATCTCGCGAGGACAACTGAAACTAGAAGGCCGGTGCGCCGACGTTTCAATAGTGCTCGGAAGACTCGATTCCTGCGGAATTCTCGGAACTCGCCAGAGGAGTGCTCTACGAGCCCCTTCATTAGTTCGCTCCGTATCAGCATCTTCCGTTGCCGTGACGTGGCGGCTTCGTTAGCAAGATCCGGTCGCAAATAGCCGAGCCGCTTGTACGCATTGAGAAGACCGCCTATCCGCTTGTAGTACGTGGTCAGACCAGGGCAGCTCCGAGAATCTTGGATGATCTCACTACTGAGTTTTCCTTCTGACCTCAGCAGGGCCCGTAGCCGCTCAACCATGTCCTCGTCTGAAAGATGACATGTAAAGTTGAGGAAAGCAGCTTGGGCCTTGTTGAAAAGATCTTCATCAATGATTGCCTCGAACGCATTCGGGCAGATTATCCAGTTTTGCTGCGGCATTCGTATTGCTCGACCACCGAGGTAGGCGGTTGTGCGCCCCCACACTAGACTGCCGATGTAGTTGGGGTGTTTCAGGAGGTTGGTCACGGTATTCGGACCCCATCGGCCTCCGGCCACGAAGGGTACTCCATCATTGTTCAGCTGCATAGCGATCGACCTAAGACTTCGATGTTCCTCAACAAATTCGTGGAATATCCGGCGGACGATAGCGATCTCCTCCTGGGGGCCAGGGACCAGGATCACGCGCTCGTTCGCGATGCATTTGCGTTGTCCGTCCAAAAGCAATTGTCTCGATCTTCCCTCTGCGTCGACCAACATTCTGCGAAAACCATAAGGAGGAGGGCCACCCAGTTTAAATCCTTTCCTCGCAAGACGACCAAGCCCGGCCCGGACCTTGGCAGAAAGTTCCCGGCTGTACTCTCCTGCCATCGTCCGTTTCAGGGTCTTCATGATCAATCCCGGCATACTGTTATCGTTCTCAAATGTCTCGGCGCAGTAGTGCACCGGAACTCCCGCAGACTTGCATAGGTACTCATAATGGGCCGACTCGTCTGCGTCCTGAAACCGACCCCAACGGCTCACGTCGTAGACCAGGATGGCCCGAAAGACTCCGTTGCCTTCGACCACATCCTTCAATAATTGCTTTAGTCCGGCCCGATTTTTGAGGCGCAATCCGCTCTTGGCGGCGTCGGTATAGGTCTTTACAACGTAGAAGCCGCGCTGCTGCGCATATTGGGCAATCGCATCCGCTTGATTTTCTAGAGAGTACTGCTGGTAATCGGTAGACGCTCGCAGATACTCCGCGGCAGCTCTGGGCGAGTCAGTAGTCGTGGTTCCCTCCTATGTGGATACATCGGGTGGTTTTCGGAAAACTTTAAGACAAATCGGAAAAATCAGGAAAATGCAGAACGTTAACTACCAGTTTTGGTCATATCGAGATGAAAACGGGGTGGTTGCCGCAGCCTAGAAGGTTCCGCGAATGGCGGCTATTGAATATCCGCAAACTCCCCACCAAGATGGCTGGCAAAGCGCCTGACGGGAAAGGAATCCCAGCGCCAAGGAACACGATCCTGCAACCTGAGCGAATTGGTGACAGAGATCAATACCCTCTAGATATCATCGAAGTGCAACTTGCGAGATGCGAAGGCCAAGACCCTCCTGTAGCGAACTGACAGATACCCAAGTTTTGTACGAAAAACTTCGGGAGATTCTGGACACGCTCAGGAAAAGCTCTCTTTCATGAATATCTGATGACTTTTCGCAGCCGGCAATCCAAACCAGGACTTTGCAGCGTATTCAAGTTCGTAGACAGATCCGATCTTGACCGCTGCGGCGTGGCGCCGCGACTCAGCGGTCGAGTTGACCATGGGCGATGTCTACTAATTTCACGTTCAAGAGGAAGCCAATGAAACGACACACCCTCGCGGTGGCCTTCGCCATGGCGCTGCTCATGCTGATTCCAGCCAGCATGCTCGCATCCAGCCACCGTGAAGCCCCCATTGCCGCACTCGATCACAGTGCAGACGTAACCGACTGGTACGCCTTCGTCAGCTACGACCACCCTGACCGCGTCACGATGATTCTCAACGTCGACGGATTCCTTGAACCCTCGAACGGCCCCAACTATTTTCCTTTCGATCCCAACGTTCGTTACGTGATGAACGTTGACAACGATCACGATGGAAAAACCGACATCAGCTTCGTATTCCGCTTCAATACGCAGATTCGCCAACCGGGGGTATTCACCGGCTTCGTGGGAGGCATCGGCGGATTTCCGCAGATCACCTCTCTGGACGGCGCCGGCTCGGAAGGCCTGAGTCTCCGGCAAACGTACACCGTAACGATGATCAAGAACGGCGAAGCCACGGACCTGACCGATGGTCGGACGCTCTTCGCCGTTCCCTCCAACGTCGGCCCACTGACTATGCCCAGCTATCAGAAGTTGTTTAACCAGGGCGTCTATGAACTCGAAGATGGCATCCGGGTATTTGCCGGAACGGTCGACGATCCTTTCTATATCGACCTGGGGGCTGCTTTCGATTCCTTCAACTTCCGCATGGGCGTCGGTGGAATCCTGAGCCCTGCCGTAGATGCGGACGACACTCACAACTACGCTCCCGACGCGGTGGCCGGTTTTAACGTCAACTCGATCGTTCTGGAAGTGCCGATCACCATGCTGACCGTGGATGGCAAGCTCCATGGCGCAGGCGAGAAGCAAGCGGTCATCGGCACCTACGGAGAGACCGACCGGCAACGCATTACGGTGCGCCGTCTCAATGGGCAAGTGAACGGTGCCGGCTCATGGCGTCAAGTCAATCGCGAAGGCAATTCCCTAATCAACGAGCTAATCATCGGAACCGGCTCTAAAGACCTGTTCAGCGTTTCCGATCCCAAGGACGATGGCCAGTTCGCCAGCTACTTCCTGGATCCAGTCTTGGCGCATCTCTATTCCTCGATCCTCCACATTCCGGTTCCGCCGGCACCGCGTACCGACTTGCTTCCGCTCGTTCAGTACATGGGTCCGATCTGTCCCGGATGCGGTCCCAAAGATGCTGGCCCGGTCGCTGACCTGCTCCGGCTAAACACGGGTATTCCACCAACTCCGGTGGGGAGCCAGAAGCGTCTCGGCTTCCTCGCGGGCGACTTGGCCGGATTCCCGCAGGGGCGGCGGCCCATCGACGATGTAGTTGACATCGCGTCTCGTGCAGTCGTCGGAATCCTCGCCGACCCGAAAAAGTACGGCGCGGCAGTCGGCGACGGCGTCAACACCAACGAAGGTGGGTATGGAACGACGTTCCCTTACGTCCTTCCTGCTCACAGCGGCCGTGACAGCCACCACACAGGCCCGGGACAGAAGGGCTGCAGTGGTCAACCCACCGGTATCTGTCCCGTGAAGTAACTCATGGCTCGTGGCCGTCAGCTTAGGCGGGCGGCCATTTACTTTTCTTTCAAGAATGAGGAATCGTATGAAGACACTTGCCGTTCTGGTTCTAGCACTGACGACTGCAACCTTATCGCAGACTGCAGCTTCTTCCGCGCAAACCAAGCCTTCTCCTGCCGAGCAAAGCATGGCTCGCGCCACCCAGTTGATCGCGAAGAATCCGAAGAATTTCGAAGCTTACAACGCCCTCGCCCTGGCGCTTTCCCGACGTGCACGCGAGACCTCGGACGTGAAGTTTTATGCCGAAGCGGAAGACACATTGAAGAAGTCGTTCGAGATTTCTCCCGACAACTTCGATGGAGAAAGAATTCAGGTTTGGCTACTGTTGGGGAAACACGAGTTCGTGGCGGCTCGCGAAGCAGCTCTCAAGCTCAGCAAGAGAATGCCGGATGATGTCATGATCCATGGCTTCCTCGCTGACGCCAACGCTGAACTGGGGAACTACGACGAAGCAGAAAAAGCGGCCCAGCTCATGCTCGACCTGCGTCCCGGTAACCTCCCCGGAATCACGCGCGCCGCCTACTTGCGCGAGATCTTCGGAGATGTGGACGGCGCGCTAGAACTGATGAACATGGCGCTGCAATCAACGGCGCCAAGCGAGCTTGAAGATGCCGCATGGATTCTGACACAAATGGCGCACCTTCAGCTGTCCGTGGGACAAGCAGCCGGCGCCGAGAAGAACCTCCAGCACGCCTTGGTACTCTTCCCCGGGTATCACTATGCTTTGGGCAATCTCGCCAAAGTCAGGATCCAGCAGAAGCGTTATGATGATGCGGTTCAGTTGCTGCAACAGCGTTATCAGGCAGCGCTACACGCCGAAAATCTGTACGACCTTGCGGAAGCGTTGCGGCTTGCTGGCCGTAGCGAAGAAGCAAAAAAGGCTTTTGCCGAGTTCGAGCAGAAATCGCTGTTAGAAACAAATCGTGGGGACAATTCGAATCGTGAGCTGATCTTCTACTATGCCGACTATGCTCACGATCCGCTAAAAGCGCTGGAAGTCGCCAAGCGGGAGTTCTCGCGGCGTCACGATGTCTACACCCTGGATTCCTATGCGTGGGCCCTTCATGTGAACGGCCAGGACCATGAGGCACGCAGGCAGATCGAAGCGGCACTGGCAGTCGGCATACGCGATGCCGGGCTAACAAGGCATGCTGGCGAAATTGCGCTGGAGGAGGGCGACCGCACTGCCGCGGAGAACTATCTGAAGCAAGCGGCAGATCTTAACACGATTGATTCGGAACGGGCACGGACAGTTCTCACCAGCTTGTCAGTCTCGGCGGCATCCCGGTAGCGCGCTGTGTTGAGAGCAAGTAGAGAGAGAACCTGACGAGAAGCACCATGGCCAGTAACAAAAACCCGATCACGAGCGTTCGGATGCTCTCGCGAAATTTTCACTTCGCCCTCGCGCTATGCTTCCTCGTTTTGTTGGGGCCTGCAGCGGTTGCTGCCAGCAATCTCTCCGGAAATCTAACTGACCCCCAAGGCAGCGTCGTCATCGGAGGAACAGTCCGTCTATCCCGGTGGACAGGCTCCTCATCTCGTGAAACCCAGACGGACAGCCAAGGTCGTTTCTTCTTTACCAATCTCGATGCCGGAGACTACCGTCTCACCGCGGAGTATCCGGGCTTCGCCGCGGTCACGCGAACCATCGCGCTCTCCGACGGCAATCGGAAGGAGGACATCCGGTTTTCGGATCTTGCACCGCAAAGCGAATCGCTCACCGTGGCGGCAGACGTAAACGACGCCAGCGTGCTCGCTCCTGACCCTGCACTGCGAGTGTTTGTTCGCCATGATCTGCTGGATACAAATCCTGGCCGTCCCGGGCCGCCAGTCTCGATTCCCGGATACCCGATAGAAACCGCTTCCAGCGGCATAAAGGCGCCGCAATACTTTGCTCCGGGAGTGGCCGGCGATCATGGCGAACCGATCGCGCAGTTTATTGCCGTAGGCGGCTATCTGGTTCCCAACAATTTGTCTGCAAATGCCCACGGCAACGGTTACGCCGATCCAAACATCTTTGTTCCAGAGGTTGTGGAAACGGTGCAGATTGACGGGGGAGCGTTCAACGTGCGGGAGGGGAATCATTCCGTCAATCTGGCCGCGGCTTACGGGCTACGCTCTCACCTCGATCCGTTCCTCACGATTACGGGCGATTACCGGGATATCGATCTAGTGGCGGGAGTCAGTCCGTCGACTCAATCCTGGATGGCTTTTGAGGGCTCGTACGGAAATGGATTCCTCGATCGGCTGGAGCATCGGCAACAGTACAAGTTCAACGGTGAACGACTCTTCACCACCGACGCCCATCGGCTGACGCTGCTTGGCATAGCATATTACGGTCAATCCTATATTCCTGGCCTCGTCCCGATATTCTCTTCACACTCCACTCCTGCGAATTCTCCGAATCTTGGAGACACCATCGATCCTCGGCAGAAGGACCAAACCCACACTGCACTGGTGGCGCTGAACGATGCCTGGCAGCTCAGCAACAGCCAACAGTTGCAGTTATCAGGCTTCTTCCGTACCTACAATCTGTCGCTGTTTTCAAACTTTGGCCAGGGGCTCATCCGGCAGAGCGAGTTCCGAACAGTTGCTGGAGGCAGCGCAAATTACCTAAATAAGATCGCCGAATCTTTTTCAGTCTTGGGAGGGATGGACTACGAACGCGAAGCTCCACGGCGCGACAATCTTGACCATTACGGATTCTTTGATCCCAGCCATCCTGGCTATTATGGGCCTTTCACCCGCATCGGCAGTAACAACCTGACCCTCGGATCACTGAGTCCTTACATCGGTGCGCAAGGCTCCTGGACGCACTTCTTCCGCTTTTACCTTGGATGGCGCCGCGACGAAATCTACTTCCACAACGAGGATCGGCTTTCGCCTCGTAATTCGTTTGAAAAATGGGTGGGAGTGAATTCGCCGAAAGCGACGGTGTCGTTCTTGCCGAAGGATGCATGGTTCGTTCCCCTGATCTCGCTCAGCTTCGGGCAAGCGTTCTTCACAGAGGATCCTCGAATCGGCATCGGCAGCACAGCTGGCACGCCTGTGGCCACCTCGCATTCATATCAGCTCGTGGCCAGCAAGACGATTCACAAAACGGAGATACGACTTACGCTGGGCCATGTGACCAGCAGCGCGCAACTTGCCAAGATTGATCCTGATACTGGTCTTCAGTTTAACCAGGGACCAAGCCGCCTGCGCTTCATGACCGTCGCGGTGCGCCGCAACTTTGCATTGGGGTCGCTCCAGGCAAGTTTTTCCAAGGCGGATGCCCGGGATCTCGACTCCGGAGATCCGACCCCCGAGGCCCCCCGAACGATCTTCGATCTCCTGGGAACGATCGAAAAACTTCCTTTTCACCTGCAGGCCAAAGGAGAGGTCGAGTATGTGGGTAGGAAGCCGCTCGGTACTGGATGCGACCCCATCAACCGGAACGCCCAATGCACTGGAACTCCAGTAAAGGAGTTTCGCGGTGCGCTAGTTCGGCCCTTCTTGAATGGCCGATTGGACGCGGGCGTTAATTTTCTCGTCGCCAAGGGCTACACCGGCCAGACCACCCAGAATTTCTACCCCTGGGATATCCAGGAAGTGGTGGGAGTGCGCATACCATCGTACGCAAGCATCAGCCTCACATACCGGTTTGGACGCACCCGTTGACGCTTTTTGTACACGACATCCCATACTCAGCGGCTGTCAACGAGACCCCGCCGCCTCCTACGGCCCGATCAGCGCGAGGGCGGCGTCTACCTCGACCATGAGTAGACGACGCCGGCCGTGCCGATCGCATCACCTTACCGCGTATTCGCTTTCTGTCGAACCCCCAGAGCCCGCTGGCTCGAAGGCGGAGAAGTGGTCGCCGGTCTTTAGCTCGCTTTCTCCTCTTCGGCGCGCCTTCGGGCGGCAGCTCCTTGAGGGTCGGTTATGATGTCGACCCACTTCGGGTGAGGCGAGGGTTCAGCGTCGTAGTTGTCGTGCCAGTTCCACCACTTGTACGGCTGGGTCTGCGGGTAACCCTCGGGCGAGTCTTCCCAAGTCTCCTGACGGCCGAGCGGCGTGATGTCGAGGTAGCTCCAGGTGCTCCCCATCGCCTCGTCGCCGCGGTTGTTGACGAAATATGTGCGGAACACCCGCTCGCCATCGCGGAAGAACACATTGTGGCCATGCCATTCATCGACGCCGAAGTCCTTGTCGAAGCTGTCGGTCATGGTGTACCAGGGCATCTGCCAGCCCATCCGCGCCTTCAGGCGTGCTATGTCCGCCTGCGGCGCGCGTGAGGCCCAGGCGAGCGTGGTGTCGCGAGCGTTCAGATGGGACAGATGCGAGACCTGATCCGCGCCCAGGGAGCAGCCGCGGCAGGCGTGGTCGGGCCAACCGAACACACCGGGCTCGAAGAAGGCGCGATAGACGATCAACTGCCTCCGGCCCTCGAAAAGGTCGAGCAGGCTTACCTTACCCTTGGGTCCGTCAAATTCATACTTTTTCTCCACCAGCATCCACGGCATCCGTCGACGCTCGGCGGCCAGCGCATCACGGGAGCGGGTGAAGGCCTTCTCTTTCACGAGAAGCTGCTGCCGCGCAGCCTCCCACTCCTGCTGCGACACAATCGGGGGTGTCTTCATCCCGACATGCCCTTTCGGGTGCCCTTTGTCTCTCTCTTTGCTTGTTGCCATATCAGTTCTCCTTTTCAGTTCTCTTTTGTTTTCTGAAACAGAACCCGTGCGCGCCCAACGCAATTAGGAACACGTGTGTACCTAAGCCGGATTCACTGGCTCGGCCTGCTTCGATTCGAGATGACAGGCCACAACCTAATGGACGCTAGCGAACAATCAGGATTGAACAGCTACCGCGGGCCAGTATGGCCTGTCCGGATCCGCCAGGTAGCCGTCCTCATAGCGATCGTGATGGCGAAGCCAGGACATCGTGAACGGTAAGCCATCCTCATCGCGTCCTTTGGGAACAAGGTCGAGATAGTTGTACGTGTTGATCGTGTTCTCGCTCCCGCGAGCGTAGGCGGAATACGTGTGGAAGATGTTGCCGTCTTTGTCCTTGTAGAAGACGCTGACGCCAGGCGCTTCCGCACTGGGAAATTCGACGAGATCGAAGTTGTATTCAACTTTTCCTTTGGCGATTTGGTCCGGTGTGAAGGAAGCGTGGAAGTCGTAGTTGAAATCGGTTTCGTGCGAAGAAACCCAGGTGAACTTCCAACCCATCCGTTTCTTGAACGGCTCAATTTTTGACAACGGCGCTCGGGAAACTGCCGCAAAGGAAACGTCGCGCTGCGCAAGATGCACCAATGCGCCGTCCGTGTGATCCATGTTGAACGAGCAGCTCGGGCACCCTTCTTGCCAGTCCGGACCGAACATGAAGTGATAGACGATCAGCTGGCTTTTGCCGGCGAACAGGTCGGCAAGGGTTTTCTTGCCGCTGGGCGAATCGAAGACGTAGTTCTTTTCAACTTTCACCCAGGGAAGCTGGCGGCGCTCGGCAGCCACAGCGTCACGCTCGCGCGTGAGCTTCTTCTCCTTGGCTAATAGTTGCTTGCGAGCAGCGATCCATTCCTCCCGCGACACTACTTTCGGGTTCTCAATTGTTCTGGTTGACATCTTGATTGCTCCCTTCATTCGGATTAGCAATGATTTCGCTGGGACTGTTGTTCTTGCGGGACATCTTCACGGCCAACGCTGCCAGCCCGCCGGTAGATACAGAGCCGGCAACGATTAACCCCACGGTCGTCAAGCAGAATGGGCACATCGTTCACCTCTCGGGTGGCAAAGCTTCAACGCTAAGCCGCCTCTATACTGGTGACGTGTCAGGTAGGGCGATTTCTACGGGGAGGCGGAAAAAAAATTAGCCCCGTCTTTTGAGCAGGAACTTTCTCACGGCAGGATCTTCAGCCAGGCCAACCGCCCGGTCATAAGCATTTAGCGCCTCAGGGGTTTTCCCTAGCTGCCGCAGAAGGTGAGCGCGAACCGCCCAGTACGGCTGATAGGACGAGACCGCGTCTGACTCGATCGCGTCCAGAACGGCAAGCCCAGCCTGAGGTCCATTCGCTTCTGCCAAGGCCGCTGCGTAACCGGTTCGAGTCCCGGGTGTTGGCAATATGCGAATCAGTTGTTGATAGAAGGCAGAGATGGCTGCCCAGTCGGTTCGCCCGCTTCGCGCCCGCTCAGCGTGCGCCGACTGAATGGCGGCTTCGAGTTGAAACCGGCCAGGCCGCCCGTATTTGAAAGCCGCAGCGAGCTGTTGTTCCGCTTCGTCTATTAAAGGAAACGACCACCGTTTCGAATCCTGCTCAGAAAGGGGAATGTACTCGCGATCAGGTCCGCGTCGCGCTGCGCGTCGGGCATCGCAATACAGCATGAGCGCCAACAGACCCCTCGCCTCAGGTTCGTCGGGAATGAGTTCGAGAAGCACGCGCGCGAGCCAGATCGCTTCCTCGGTCAGGTCCCGGCCGCGCTGGTCGGTACCGGCCATGTCGTCCCAGCCGATGCCGAAGGCAGCGTAAATGGCTTCCAGCACCGCCTCAAGCCGGCCAGGCAGCTCGCGCTTATCAGGAATCTCGAACTGGATGCCGGCGTCGCGAATCTTTGTCTTGGCGCGGACTAGCCGCTGCCCCATGGTTTTCGCTGAAATCAGGAAGGCACCCGCAATGCGCGCTGCATCCAGGCCAAGAACAGTCTGCAGCATCAGGGGCGTATGCATCGTCGGATCGATCGCCGGGTGGGCACACACGAAAAGAAGTTTGAGCCGTTCATCCGGAAACTCAGTTACTAGGTTCATCTCGGTGGAATTGTCCTTGAGCAGCAGGAGCGTTGGCTCGCTCTCTGAGACAACGCGCTGATGCCGAATAAGATCGATAATCGAATGCCGGGCCGCCGTCAGCAACCACGCCTCGGGATTTTGTGGCAACCCGTCCCGCGGCCAGACCTGCAGTGCGGTGAGCAACGCCTCGCTCAACGCGTCCTCGGCGCCGGCCACATCGCGAGTGTGCGCGGAGAGATAAGCCACCAGACGACCGTATGACTCGCGCGCTACGCGCTCAATTGTCCGCTGCGTGTCCTCCAGCGCACAGCCACTCATCCCACGATCCTATGCTTGGTATCAGGCGCGAGTGGACGAACCTCCACAGCCCCGGCCGAAGCCGCCGGGCAGCGCGCCGCCCACTCGAGGGCCACGTCAAGCGAGGGGAGTTCCAGGATTGTGAACCCTCCCAGCTGCTCTTTGGTGTCCGCATAGGGACCGTCCTGTACGTGCCGCTTTCCATCTTTAATTCGTACGGTAGTCCCAGTCTCTGGCACCTGCAGCGGATCCCCGCCAACGAAGATGCCTGCCTCCACCAGAGCCTTGTGGTAAGCCCGCCAGGCACCGGTGTAGGAATCGGTCCCGTCGTTGTTCCGTATCTCAAAAGCTTCCGGTGACTCGTAAATAAGCAAGGCGAATTGCATCGCCATTCTCCTTTCGGAAGATGTCAGTTCTACCACGTCTAAAGATATGACGCGCGAACACTGGCCAATTCGACAAGGCTCAGAAAAATAGACGTGAATTTTTGGCGCTTCAATAGCATTGCTGGCCGTGCACGAGAGGACATGACTCATTGGACGATGCCGGTCGCGAGATTGTGATTCCGAGCACGACCTCTTGAGTGGCAGGACACCGAGCTTTGCCTCAAGATTTCAGTGCGACGGCCGATGGGCAATGGAAGAGGAATGTTGTGTCCCATGTGGCGGACCTGATTACTGACAGTGACGGTCGGGCCGAGAGTGCCCGGCAACGCCGCTGAGGGAGGCGAAAATGCAAGTTGCAGCTCGTACGGGGATGGCGAAGAAATATGTGAACGAACCGGTTCGCCGCTATCCCCGGGCATTGTTCAGCGTTCCGCTTCGCTTACGTCACTTGATGGCGGGGGGAATCAGCACGACACGTGGGATCACGTTGGATATCAGCGAAAGTGGTCTGGGAGCGTTGGTGCAGGGAGATTTGCGCCTTGGAGAAACGGTGGAAATCGATTTGCAATTGCCGGAGCACAGCTTGAGCACAATTGCCATCGTGCGCCATACGTCGAACGTGCGGTCTGGCTTCGAGTTTCTCGGTATGACGCCGGAGGAACGATTGCAGATCGCCAAGACCTGCGGCCAGCATCGAACCACGTTGCGATGAGAAAGACGCTCGTCGTGAAACGGTGGAGGTTCGCGCTCGACTTTCGTGCGAATTTGCGTCTCTAAGGCAGCAGCCCAGGTTCCGCTTTTGCGACAAATACGGGAAGTCAGTTGGATGGGCGTGTCGCAAAATTTCTAGCATTTTATTCCAGCTTCAGCACTGTGCTCTCGATCGGCTTCGACAAGCTGGGCGTTTCACATCACCAAGTAGCGGTGAAAGGCGAACACCGGATTCTGTTTTGTAGTGATAGCGCTCTGGCTAATGAATATACGAAGCCGAAGAGGTGGTGTTCCCTGATTGCTTAATGGCAAGAGCAATTTAGATTGATAGTCGTCGATGCACAAGAGAATGGCGGGAGGGACCTGCCTCCGTCGGCAAGCGACGGACAGTGAAAGTGCACGCGAATCGCGCCCCCCGGTGCGATTCCGCGTGCACAACCGCCATCCTCGGTTAAGGTAGGCGAATTTATGGTTGGTCCGCCCGGAAGAAGTAGTAATCGGCCGTGTAGGGCACGAGCTGCGTCTGACCCGCCGTGCAAGCGGTGGTGGGAACAGCGCCTCCCCGGGTGTTTAAACGCTGGATAAAGGTGGCTTTGGCCAGGAGGTTGCCGCCGGTGGGCCCCTTGGCGTTTCCGACTGACTGCAACAACAGGCATTGAATCGAGCCAGAATTCGGGCAACTTTCGGCGTCGGACCCCGCGTCGATTCCGTTTACCTTCACCATCCACACCCGGCTGCTATCGAGAGAACTCTGCCACGTCGCGTTCCCACTGAGAGGAACCTGGACGTTAGGTTTGGGGTTTGCATTGATGCTCTGGAAGTGAGTGATGATCTGAAACTGCTGCCCGAAGAGATCCGAAAAGAGGGTGGCTTCGGGGCGAGCGGATGGGTTCCACGCTGTGCCGCCAGTGCTCGTGGGCAGGCAGGTATAGCCCTGCGAACCGAAAGCGTGGCCGACCAGATATGCAGAGTTCCCTGCCGGTACTGCGATGGTGCTAGGAGTGACCGGGGGCGTGACTTGCGCCGCCGCGAGCGAGACCGTGGCGAATGCACATGCGAGCACGAGGGTGGCTGTGAACACCTTCCGCACTCGCGCAAAGTTATTGGTGCTCTGACTAACCTTGTAACCCATTTTTTTCTCCAGTTCTTGTGTTTATTCAGGAATGTCTTGCAGTTAAAGTTGTCGACACACACAATTAGTTGGAGAGCTTGTTTTGTCACCGCTTGCAAGCAAAACAGTCTTACTTGATTCTGATTGTGAGTGTCTCTACGAAACCGTTATTTGGAAGCCGTTAATCGGCCTCACTAGACATCACGAGATCTCGCGAGGATTTGCTTTTTGCGAAAGCAGGATTTGTTCGGCGAGAAACTTTGCGAGTGGAGGGAGAATCGTCGCGGGATTATCGCGTGCAACCTCAAAGAACGAGATGAAGTAACGCTGCAACGCTTGCGTAGTGATGTGGGGCAGCCGCGTGTCTTCGAAGATCAGGGGCGGGAGTTCTACTACACAAACGCAGTTATTGCCACACGGGCTCCGGAAAATTTCTCTCGGAGCCTAAAGGAGTCGGCGTTTGACTCAAATCACGATCTTTCATCGCGGAGTGGCAGACCATGCAGGATCGCTGCGTACGGTTTCCTTCCTGGGAAATCAGGGCGTACGTCAGGCCATGGACCGACCAGGTCACAGCCTTGTAGCCCTCAACAGTGGCGTAGTGAAAATTCACCTTCGCAAAATCGACCTCCACTCCCCCGGAAGCGACCGCCACCGAATCCTGTGCCACGATCAGGCTCACCAAGCCCGACTGCATCCGGTAAGCTACGTAAGCAGCGCTCCTGCCACCGACCCGCATCAGCCGCGCCCCCTCCATACTGTAGGGCCGCTGTTCGCCAGGAATCGCTGGGGACGCGGGCAAGGCAAGAGAAAATTGTGCCTTCGACCGAACCCATTCATTAAGCACCTGCGGCGAGTCCGAGCGAACGTCGAGCGCAAGATGACCCTGAGCATGTTGACGATGAGCACTGACGGCGAATTCGGCAAATTTCGAACCTGACAATGGCCTCTGCGATGACGGCGATCTGGTCGCAACGATTCCGACGACGAGTAGCAGGGCTAACGCCGGAGCAAAGACCTTCCACTGCAGAACCAGTCGCCAGGCGGAGTAGGGCGATGAACGCGGCCGAACTAGCTCGCGTGTGGCTTTCACAACCGGCCTTGAGGGCGCCCTCAGTTCCGCCAGCAGTCTCTCTTCTTCAGGGGTCGGCTCTTCGTCAACAGCGGCGCGAAGCAGGGGACCGCAGTGATCGCACTGCGCTGCATGCATGATCAACTGATTCGCCTTCAGTTCCGGCCACACTCCCGCCGCCACCTCATGCCAGTCGACGTCTTGACCCACGGTGCACTCAGCTCGCGACCCGGTATTCGATACCTCGTTAGAGGGCCGGTTCAACAGTCGCCGGTATTTCGCTACCTTGCCTTTGCAGGATGCGCACGAATCCACGTGACGCTCAGCCTCGCGAACGACACCCGCAGAAAGTCTGTACAGATCTTTCTCGCTCTTCGCAGACGAGGGCACGAGAGCATCGAGCTCTTGATCATCGATATGTTTATCGGGTGGGCGACCCATACCCAGAAACTCCATACAATCTAACTACGAGATCCCGCGGGAATTTGCTTTTGGCAGTAGCCTCCTTGGGATCAGAATCCGATCTGCCGCCAACGATCTGCTCTCGAATGCAATGTTTCAGCCGTTCAATGACGCTTCCGACCCCCTTCGTTCCCAATCCAATGGTCGGAAGAGAGGCAATTTCCTTGGTGCTCATGCCTTGCCGGAAGTAGAGCCAGAAAATCGTGCGGTCGCGCTCCTGATCCGGCCCCGTCAAGCTACGCTTGAGGTGATCATCGACCTCATTCAAAAAGACTTTGTATGCGATTCTGTCTTCGCTCCCATCCACCCCGTTTCCCGCTTCCGGATCAACCTCGGTGGTGGAAACATGAGGTTGGTCGCCACCGGACGATTGACTATGGCCGTGCTTGAAATAGTCGTGCGCCGCATTGGAGGCAATTTTCTTCAAATACCCCAAAATTGCCTCAGGATGCAGTACGGCAAAGTCCCGCAGCAGGCGGCAGCCGTCTTCCCAAAGCTTGAGGTAGGTGGCCTGCACCAGGTCCTCCACCAGCGCCCGCGAGGGCTCACCCCACAGAGAAGCCGTTCGCATAATGGTGAGGCTGATGGGCTTTCCCACTCGCAAAACGAACTCCTCCCAGGCCGCGTCATCACAAGGCCCGGCACAAAGACACACGACGTCTTTCAGAGAAAGAGACGAGTACCGCGTCGATCTGGAGACACCCGCCATATTGTTGAGGATTTTTCCGGCTCGTCCGAGTCATGTGCCGCAAATTCGCACTTCGAAGACGGCAGGTATGGGATTGGATGACTTCGAATAGTCCCGGTTGTAAAAAGGTTGTCAACATTGCGCAACGCGCTCGACTTCGGGTCGGCCCCTCTGCTTAGGCATGGAAAGGCGGATTTCCAGCCAGGTCGCGGTTCCACAATCGGAGCTCACGGGAAGCTGGGATTTCGCAGGGCAACCACCTTCGCCAAGGTCCGAATGTGGCGATTGGCGTCGGGATTTAGGTGGTTATTATGAACCGGTGTTCTTGAGTGCGCGTGAGATCCTTGTAAGCGTCTATTTTTGCGATGGGTTCACACTCGGAATGCGTTTTGGCAGGAGCGGTAGTTCCGTAGGAGGCGAGAATGGCTTCGCCAAGCTGAAGCATTAGTTGACCCATTTTGAGGAGTCCTCTTCGCGTAATCTCCGGAGACGCAGCAGGCGTAACCTCCTCGCCGACTTTCTTGGCTATGGTCTGGTAAGCGATGACTTGACGGAATCGGGCAAGTGGTCGGCGTGGGCGAGCAGGATGCTCACTTGCCAAGCTTGCGTATCCGACAAGCTGCCACGAAACCCGGGCATTCCGGTCAACCGAATCCCATGCACCACTTTCCAGTAAGTCTCCTCGGCCGGGTCATCCGTAACACCCTTCCCCTGCATCAACTCGGGAGGCTTCGGGAACATTCCCTTGGCAATCGCAGTCATCGGTTTGCCAGGAAGCCCATGACAAACCGCGCAATCGGCCTTATAGGTCTCAGCGCCAGCCAAGTAGTTGGGTTCATCGGTGGGAATGGGGACGCTGTGCGGCATGTCGCGCTCCAACGCCTTGTGCAAGGCTTTTTTGGCCAGATATTTTTCGAACGGCATGGGAGCGGAGTCAGTGGCCACAGGGGCCTGTCCGGCGAGGAAGTAGCCGAACAAACCCAAAGTGAGCAGTAAAGCGCCGACAATGATGCCGGTGACGAACGATCTCATAGTCTGGTGGTCCTCGGGTTGATAACCACTTCGTCCCTCAATGCTACGGGTTCGGTTTCACAATTGTGAATAGCAAACCTGAGCCGGGGACGATTCATACTGCCATATCCAGCGCCCAGTCCAAAATCCTGCTCCATCCGGAAAATGAATCCTGCAAATCGATAGATTCAGGCTGCTCTCTGTCCCCCCTTTTTGTGCCATGGACCCGCGAATCGAGTTCGCAGACAATGATGGAGCGGCGAGTCGGGGTGAGAGTTCCGGGCGATCCGCTCCTACCTGCAAGAAAATGCATTGGGAACACTACCGCGACCGGGGAGAACGGATTGACGTTTTGGGAACCAATCCAGGACGATGAAGCTCAGGGCGTCAGCGAATATGCGATGCTGCTCGTGTTGCTGGTGCTGATCGTCGTGGCAGCCGTGCATGCTCTCGGCATGAACGCGCAACAGGTAATTGATCGCGTGAACACCGCTCTCACTGGCTAGTGCTGTCCTGCCGTGCTGACCCAACTCCCCTGCTCATGAGCTCGCTTCAGCGCCTTCTTCTGCGCTTTGTCAGATTTCCTCATCGCCTTTTGCTGCTGCTTTGCGTTCTTCTGCATGGCCTTCTGCGCTTTTCTGGCCGCCTTCTGATAGGCACGTGTTTGCTGGCTCGCGGCGTCCTGGCGGCTGGCACCCAAAGGAAGCACGAAGCAGCAACTGATGAACCATGGAAGAAGAAGGCGAATTGCGAAGTTCTTCATCAAATCTCCAAGGGGGGCGCCGTTGTTAGATTTTACTCCGAGACCAAGGAATTGCCTCAACCTGGCCTTCCCAAAAATGAAGAAATGGTAGGCGCGGCAGGAATCGAACCTGCGACCCTCTGCTTAGAAGGCAGATGCTCATAAGACAGTTAACGGTCTAATTTCCAGTTAAAATCCTTGCTTGCTTACGAATAGCGGCCTATTATGCGGCCTATGGAAAATACTGCAACCTCACCAAAGTTACCCAGATTTACTGCAGAGTGTAGCACACAAGTAGCACAGAAGCGATTTGGCTTCACCAAGCAACAACTGAATCAGCTCCCTAGCCCAACTAATGGGCAGCGCGCCTACTATTACGACTCCAAGGGTCCGAGGGGCTTTGGTATTGCCGTCAGTTGCCGTGGACGGAAGACCTTTATTTTGTATCGCAAAATCAACGGGCGTCCAGAGCGGATTGCGCTTGGTTTGTATCCCGATCTGTCTATTGAGTTGGGGCGCAAAAAAGCCGCAGAGCTAAATGGTCTGATTGCTAAGGGCGAGAATCCCGCTGCACAAAACCGTCAAGTTCGTGATGAGATGACGCTAAAGGAACTCTTCTTTCAGTTTGGCGAACACTACGCATCACAGAAGAGAACGTGGCGGGAGATGCAACGAGAATTCAACGTCTACTTGCATCGCTGGCACTTCCGCAAGATTTCCTCACTTCGAAGGCTGGACATCGTCGCTTTGCAGAACAGCCTGAAGCAAAGGCATGGTCTGTATATCGCTAATCATGTCATTAGACTGCTGTCCTCAATGTTCAATCGCGCAGCAGAGTGGGGTTGGAAGGGAGAGAATCCGGTTGCACACGTTTCATTGTTCAAAGAGAGCAAGCGTCAGCGATTCCTCTTGCCTGAAGAGATTTCCGCCTTTTTCCATGCTGTTGACACCGAGCAAAACGAAACCATGAGAGACTTCATTTATGTTTCTCTGCTCACCGGTGCGAGACGTGCAAACGTCCAAGCAATGACTTGGCCCCAGATTGACTTCAGCTTGAAAATTTGGACGATTTCGGCAGCGAACACCAAAGGAGACGAAACTATCAGCGTTCCATTACTGCCGCCGGTCTTGGACATTATTGAGCGGCGCCATAAGACAGCAAAAACTGAGTGGGTGTTTCCCGGGAGCGGCCGGACAGGCCATCTGGTCGAACCTAAAAGCGCTTGGAAGCGCATCTTGAAGGTGGCCGGTCTGTCTGAATTGAGATTGCATGATCTGCGTAGAACTTTGGGGAGCTGGCAGGCGATTACGGGAGCAAGTCTGCTAGTCATTGGCAAATCTTTAGGCCATAAGAATACAAGTTCCACCGACATCTACGCACGCCTGAGCAATAGCGCAGTTAGAGAATCTATGGAGAGAGCCACAAGCGCGTTATTACTTGCTGGAAACAAGCGGTAACATAACTTATAAGTCGATGTATTTGGCTGTTCTACATTTACCTTCAATATGGCTTGACACTGTGGAGAGAATAGAGTAGTGTTGTGTCGATCTCAATTTTGTACACCCAGTACCAATGGAGTGGTTATGGGCAGGAGAAACATATGCTCAACCACCCGCTACCTAGTTCCAAACCAACAAAACAAAACTCAGATTTGCTGACTGAGTCTGAGGCGGCCGATTTTCTGGGCGTCGGACCAAAGACGCTCGCTATTTGGCGCAGTACAAAACGTTATCCGCTCAGCTACGTCAAAGTCGGGCGCCTCGTAAGATATTACCGATCTGATCTAGTCTCCTTCCTCGAATCCCGTCGTGTACACGGTACCTGACGAGTAACACCAACATAAAAAGTACCTGAAACAACAGAGCACTTATGTGCCACAGCACCACCACGTCCGCAATGCGGCGGACGATAAAGGAGGATATTTATGGCTCTCAAACTACAGGTAAATCCCACCATCAAGGATGCTCAATCGTCTGCAGCTCCGGGAACGAGTCTTCCGGCAACTGGCCTGCAACCCCCCGAAGTCAAAATGACCTGTCCGAAGGTGCAGGAGTCAAAGGCGTCGTCGTCACAGTCCCACCCGAAACATTCTGATCCGAATGGCAAGGATGATGCCGTAGCGCCGAAGGACCCTCACCTTGAACAGGTCTTGTCGCTGGCAAAGCGCGGCCTCAAAGTCTTTCCCCTTGCACCTCATCACAAACTTCCGATTAAAGGATTTAAGTGGAAGGAACTTGCCACCGATGATGAGGACCAGATTTCCGAGTGGTTTGCGCAGTACTATGATTGTAATTGGGCTGTTCGCACAGGCGCTGAGTCGAAGGTGTTTGTGCTGGATGTCGATGATGTAGCAGGACGCGACTCGCTGAGTGCTCTTTTGGCTCGAGGGTCCTTACCAGCTACACTGATGACTCACACGGGTAAAGAACTGAGCTTCCATCTCTGGTTTGCATACCCTTCCGATGTGGTCATACTAAATTCGGCCAACAACCTAGGCCCCGGTTTAGATGTACGTGGGCAGGGTGGTTACGTGGTCGTTCCTCCCTCCATCCATCCGAATGGCTCAATTTACAAGTTCGACAATGAAGGGAATGAAATTAGCCCGGCACCAGAATGGCTGATGGAGGCCATTGCGCAGGGTTGCTGCAGTGAACGTCCTTACAAGTGTAGTACTGAATCAGCGCGAATCATCCCGGTAGGAGCGCGAAACGAAACGCTGTTCCGGGATGCGTGTGCTCTGAGGCGCAGAGGCGCTACGGAGCAGGAGTTACTGGCTTATATGGAACTAGCGAACCTTCGGTGCGAGAAAGCTTTATCCGATTCAGAACTCAAAAAAATCGCTCACTCAGCATTTGGGTATTCTCCGGCCCCACACGGAGCAGAATACTTTGAGGTCACACTCAGTCCCGCCGCCATGCACGGCGTGGCTGGGAAGATAGTCAAAACAATAATGCCCCACACCGAGGCCGACGAAGCTGCGCTCCTGATGCACTTTCTCGCCGCATATGGAAATGCAATTGGCCGGTCGGCGCACTGCAGCGTAGATGGGGCAATGCATTATACGAACATTTTCATCGTTTGCGTGGGTGCCACTGCGAAGGGGCGCAAAGGAACAAGTTGGAACCGGGTTCGGAGCATATTGGAATTGGTTGATGGAGAATGGGCAAAACGCTGCATTCAAAGCGGTTTAAGTAGCGGTGAGGGCTTAGTTGCTGCTGCCAACGGCACTGGTGTCACAACCTCTGCCACTGGCACTCCCATCCCAGATACGCGCCTTTTCATACTTGAGCCTGAACTTGCTTCTGTACTGAAGAGGATGACACGAGAGGGTAATACCCTCTCCGCTACGATTCGTAATGCATGGGATACAGGCTCCTTCCAGATAATGGTGAAAAAACATCCTATAAAAGTGGATGACTCCCACGTCAGTATCGTCGGCCATATTACGTTTGAAGAGCTGAGGCGCCACCTGAATGCGACCGATTTCTTCAATGGATTTGCTAATCGATTTTTGTTCGTGCAGAGCACACGTTCGAAGTGCTTGCCAGAGGGCGGTTCTTTAAGCGAACAAGAAAAGGAAGGTCTTGCCAGCTTACTGAAGCCGGTAGTCGAGTTTGGACGAAAGGCCGGGTTAATCGAACGCGATGTTGAAGCGAAAGAAATGTGGTCAAAAGTTTACCCGTCGTTGTCAGAGGGCCACTCTGGCCTCTTTGGCGCTGCCGTGAACCGTGCAGAGGCTCAGGTCTTGCGTTTGAGCCTGCTGTACGCGCTCCTAGACTGCTCCAATCAAATTCGCAGAGTACATTTGGAAGCCGCCCTTTCAGTGTGGGAATATTGCGAGAACACCGCATGGCGGATATTCGGTAATCGGTTAGGTGATTCCACTGCTGACGAAATCGCCTCGGCACTGCGGGCACGCCCGGAAGGAATGACCCGCAATGAAATTATCGATCATTTTCATCGCCATAAGTCTGGCGCGGAAATCCAACACGCTCTCAATCGACTTCTGCAGGAGGGATACGTTCGCAGACACTGGCGTGAAACAGCAGGGAGGCCTGCAGAAGTCTGGCTCGCCACCGCACCTGAGCACCCTCATCAAACTATGCAAGTACGTGGGGAGGCCATCAGCGTGATGGCAACCGATTGCACTTATCTCGCTTAACTCGCTTCTCTCGCTATTCGAAGGCCGAAATGGACATTACTCGTAAGCTTTAGTCAACAGTACATACCTATATGTAAAAAGCATTCAGCACCAGTGGCTGTTACCCTTGAACCCGATACCTCTTATCACCGGCGACTACGACCTTTGCGTATTCCTGAGAGATAAGCGAGTTAAGCGAGAGAACTGAAATTAGTAACAGAGCGGTGCTTACGTCGAAAGCAAAGGTTGTCACGCAAACTGTTTCCCACAAAAAGGCACCGCAGGGCATGATGTTCAACTGGGTGGACAAACGTGATTTTGGAGAGAGAGTATGGCACTGATCCTCAAGAAGAGAAATAACTTCAGTACTTGGTATGAGAAGAATAAAGAACGGCTATCGGAGAAGCGCAAGAAGCTGTATGCCGAAGACCCGGAATATAGGAAAAGAGCATTGGAGGCCAGCAGAAGCCGTAAACGTGGCAAGCGCGGTCTACTGATCCCACCCGACGCCCCAATTTCCTTCGCGGAAGCTGCTGCACGCACGGGTATAGGCGTTTCGACCTTGCATGAGTGGCGTAGAAAGGAGTACTTCCCCGAACCGAAGCACTACCAACGCACTCTTTGGTTCTCGGAGACTCAAGTGCTTCTGCTGGGGAACCTCAAGCAGTTTTTCGCAACATATGGAAAAAGACGTTGGAACACGAAGCAAGCGCTATTAAGAGAGGTGATCGCATCCATTTCTGCGAATTGGAACTAAGGCAGTGATCGTGACGATCCCCAAAGTACATGTGCAACCGAATGCCAGAATTGACAAACCACATTCTCTGCAGGTCGGCAGCGGAACAGGATCACGTATCCCGAAAATCGAAAGAGAGGATATTAAAAGCATGGCTCTGTAATGACTGAGGCCCGAGGAGCAACTCTGACATCGATCTCGGGGCATTTGACGACTATGACTCCAACCACTGCCGTTATTAAATCGGACCAAGGCAAGGCGTATACCCTCGTGATTACCCCAGAGACACTCTTCGTAAACACTAGCGCCAAATCGCGGAGGAAGAAACCAAAAGTGACAGATCGCGTGCTGGTTGACGTTCATGAGATGGGAAGCGAATTGTTGGCGGTGAAAATAGATTTCCAATCTTCGAAGTCTCGATAATTCTCTCTGTAAGGTGCACGGATTGTAGACAATTTTAGTCCGTCCATAAGGACAGTGATTCCCTGCAATTCTCCTGCGATGTGGCGAAAACACGAAAAGAGGCGGAAAAAAGTTAGGAGGCTCGGAAAGGTAGATTTGCAAGGAGCACCGTGGTGGTTTTGGCAATCAATTGCAGGCAGCTGCCATGCCTCCGATCTGGTAAATCTGAACGCGCCCCACATGCATCCGCCCATCGCAAGTGCTCGGGATTGCTGGTAGGCACAAATTTAGGCACAGAATAAAGAGGCCGCCAGGGTTGCCAGCGGTCTCGGTAGGGTTCACTTTCCAGCCTTCGCAGCGATGGCGCTTGTGCCTTCCGATTCACTCACCACATCAAGTACGCTTTTGTTAACGAGTGCATTCTGTCGCAGCAATTCCACCGCATCCGAAAGGCTCTTCAGCCGGTCTTTTGATAGCGCATACGCTGGATTTAAAAAATCGGTGCTGGCAAACAAGGCGTAAGCGTCCGGTTGTGACCGTCTCGACAACCATCTAAAAGAGAGCCATTCTCCGAAGTGGACACTTAGGATAGGTGTCCACTTGGAGCAGAGATGGACACTTCCCGACAAGTTCCAGCTGGGT
>Ga0210401_10000224_pt1 | contig 71290 bp, 60 predicted proteins | sample IncBWH32MmetaG_FD_150866 | JGI IMG/M metagenome (GOLD analysis project Ga0210401, IMG submission 150866) | Forest soil microbial communities from Barre Woods Harvard Forest LTER site, Petersham, Massachusetts, United States - Inc-BW-H-32-M | ecosystem: Environmental > Terrestrial > Soil >...
GAAATTCCCACCTTCAAGTCCCTGGGGATGACCTTCCCCGCCGATGACGAGCTCCGCACCTTCCTCGATCCCAGACTTGATGTACTCCTGCACGCGCTTGTACTGCTTTGTGCTGGCCAATGGGCCGAGGGTGACGCCCTTGTCCCTCGGATCGCCCATTTTGATTTTTTCGACGGCCGCCTTGGCCAATCGCTTCACTTCGTCGAGGCGGTCTTCCGGCACGATCAGACGCGAGGCCGCAATGCAGGCCTGCCCGTTATTCAGGTAGCATGCGTTGATGGCCATCGGGATCGCCGTGGAGAGATCGGCGTCGTCCAGGATGATGTTGGGCGACTTGCCCCCGAGCTCCAGCGTCAAGCGCTTCATTGTGTCCAGGGAGTTCTTGGCGACCAGTTTTCCGATCTGCGTCGAACCGGTGAAAGCGATTTTCTGAATGTCGGGACTTTGCGTTAACTCCGTCCCGACGACCTCGCCGAGGCCCGTCACGACATTGATGACGCCAGGAGGCAACCCGGCTTCATGAAAGGCGTCCATCAACACTTCGGTTTGCATAGCGCTCATCTCGCTGGGCTTGATCACGACCGTGCATCCGGCAGCGATTGCCGGCGCCACCTTGATCGCGATCGAGCCCGCGCTCGAATTCCATGGCGTAAATATGCCCACTACGCCGGCCGGCTCCATCACGATCTTAGATGTGCCGACAGTTTTGACCAGGTCGAAATCTTCGAGGACTTTCTTGAAGTGCAGGAAAATGTTCGCCGCGAGGTTGTTGGAGCCCTTCGCACGGTCTTGCGGTGCGCCGTATTCCACGACCGTCGCTTCAACGAGTTGATCCATTCGCTTGGCCACGGCGTCGTGCAGCCGCTGCAGAAGCTCCATCCGGTATTCCTTGCTACTTTGCGAAAAGGTGTTGAAGGCCTCTTTCGCAGCACCGATAGCCTTTCGGGTGTCGATTTCGTCTGCCATGGTGACCTTGCCGATAACCTTGTTGTCGGTCGGGTTCACCAGATCGACGACCTGGGTTCCATCGGGAGTGACGAACTGGCCGTTGATATAGGCGCGATCAAAGGCTCTTACTGGAATCGCGGTTTCATGTGTTTTCATTTGTGCCACCCTTCATGAGGTTTCGGCTTTACCAAGGTCGCTATGGCTCTGAGGACCCCAGCTCACAATTTCAGTCTGGCTCAAAAGCGGGTCGGCGTAACTAGCAAAAGACGCCAATGCTCTTGCAGAACGTGCCAAACGGTTATTGCCGAGCTACCGCTCCTAGTTCCAACCTCCGGGCCGCGATCTCTGTGCCGCAAGGTGGGCCTGCCGGTGCCGTGGGAAGCCGCCGCGCGCAAGGCGGCCTAACTGCGCCAGACATTCGCGGGCCTTGTCCCCGGGAAAGAAGATCAGATCGACCTGAGTTGCGATTCGATTGCGCAGGCGCTCGCTGTTTTCCAGCAGCTTGTCCGGTCGTCCATACACGCGGGAAAACGGCAAACCGACCGGCGGATCCGCTGTCATTGGCACCGACACGCTGCGGCTACGGCGTTTTGGACTTGCTGGCCGGCGTGTGGCCAAAGAAGTCGGCCGGCGAAACCTGCTGCCTCGGGCGAACGTGGTGCGCGGGGAAGTGCTTGAACGGGTCGGCAGAATGCAGGCTGCCGTCGGACGACGTGCCGACCATGTACGGATAGGCACCACTTCGTCGGCTTCGTCATGCCCGCCATTTTACGAGCTCCGGTACGCACAAAATGGCGCTGATCGGAGCCTGGCCGTGCCCGGCATGGTTGAATTTCCAGGTGTTTTTCAGGCGCTAATTTCGAGGAGGATCTCCAGCACGACGCACACTCCCAGCGGGAGGCTCGCCATGCCGGACACCAGGCGAGTCGATGTCTTGTTAGTTCCGAATACGCTGACGAGTAACTCCGAAGCCGCGTCTGCGACCTTTGGATGCTCGCGGAAGTCTGGAGTCGTGACGAGTGAGACCCCGAGACGGACTACACGTGTCACTTTGTCCAACGACCCCAAATGATCCTTGGCCAGGGCAAGCGCGTTCAACGCCGCGAGACGAGTCGCGCGTCGTCCTTCGTCCACGCTCAACTCGCCTCCGATACGTCCCAGGAACTTGGGGGCACCTCCCTCTACTGGTAACGTGCCGCTCAGAAAAAGGAGGTTTCCAGTTTGCACGGCTTCGACATAGGCGCCGAGCGGGATAGGGGGCCGAGGCAGATTTATGCCGAGGTCTTTCAGCCGTTGTTCGGCGTTCGCGTTTGTTGAGTTGACGGTCATTGCCGGTCCCCCATTCGATACTTTGTGTCAACTGATGATGTGCGACTGACGACGCAGGCCCACAGCGGGGCCAGAACCAATGTTCCGGCCCCGGCTGAGGAGTTCAGCGGCCGGCGCTGAATCCCCCGTCCACCGGCAGTACGGTACCGGTGACGAATTCGGCCTTCGCCAGGTACAGCACGGCCGCGGCGATCTCGTCAACGCGGGCAATACGGTTCAGCGGGTGCAGGCTGCCGAGCGCTGAGTGGCTCTCAGGCGCATGCATCGGCGTGTCGACCACGCTGGGAGCGACGGCGTTGACGGTGACGCCGTACGGCGCCAGCTCCAGGGCAAGGGCATAGGTCGCCTGATTGATTCCGCCCTTGAGCGCGACCGCCAGCAGTGCTGGTACGCGAGCGTCCGGCCGGATGCCGAGCGAAGCGGTGATGTTGATGATCTTGCCGTGCTTGCGCTGGCTCATGTGCTTCGCCGCCTCCTGTGAGGGATACAACACCCCTTTCAGATTGGTGGATATCTGCTCTTCCACTTCGGCCGGCGTGAATTGGACGAAGGGCTTGGCGGTGAAGATGCCGGCGTTGTTGACCAGCACGTCGACCTTGCCGTACTTGGCGACGGCCTGCTCGAACACCTTCGTGGCGGACTCGGGCTTGCCGACGTCGCCGGCAACACCGAGGAAGCGGTCGCCCGCATTCAGCTTTGCCGCGGTGGCCTGCAGGCGTTCGGTGGAACGGCCGGTACCGACGACGTTGTAGCCCTCCTCGAGGAAGGCTTCGGCCAGGCCTAGGCCGATGCCGCTGGTGGCGCCGGTGATGACGACGGTTTTGTCTGACTTGCTCATGGATGCGCCTCGCGAATTTGGTTTACCGCTCCTGATCGGGCTCCGGTGCCGAGCGGTGCTCCCACCGGTTCAGGAGTGACTCTATTAGCGCATCAGCACGCAATAAACGGGGTTTGCTACACTTGTTTTGATACACGGTGTAATGAATATGCGCAGGCAGTTCGACGACATCTTGCTGGGGAGCATCGAGTTGTTCTGCTTGGCCGGCGAAGCCGGCAGCTTTACCGCGGCCGCCAACACGGCGGGGGTGACGCCGGCTGCGGTCAGCCGCTCAGTCGCGCGCCTGGAGAAGCGCCTGGGGGTGCGCCTGTTCGTGCGCTCGACGCGTAGCATGCGGCTCACCGAAGGCGGCAAGACTTATTTCGAGCAATGTCGCGGGGCACTGAATCAGCTGGTTGAGGCCGAGCGAAAAGTCGCCGGCGAGCAGGTGCAGCCTTCAGGCACCATCCGAATCAGCGCGCCGACGACCTATGGGCATCACCGCCTGCTGCCGATGCTGCCGCTGTTTCGCGCGAAATACCCATTGATAAAGCTGGAAGTGCATATCAGCAACCGCAACGTCGATTTCCATGAAGAGAATTTCGACCTGGCGATTCGGTTTCGCACCCAACCCGACTCGACGATGGTGGCGCGGCAAATCGAGGACGCCAGCTTGGTGATCGTTGCAAGCCCTGCCTATCTCAAGCGCGCCGGGCTGCCGCGGACGCTCGCAGATCTGGAGCACCACGAGTGCATCCAATTCGATCTGCCGAGCAGCGGCCGGCAGATCTCCTGGCTGTTCAACGAGGACGGTCATGAGAAGGAGATTTTCTCGGTCGGCAACTATTGTTGCGCGGAGGATGTGCTCGCCGGCGTGACGCTGGCAAAAGCTGGTGCGGGGCTGTTCCAGACCTATAAGTTCATCGTCGCGAAGGATTTGGCCGACGGCAACCTGGTGGAGGTGCTGCAAGCTTTCGGCGGGCGCTCCCGCCCCGTCAGCCTGTTGTACCCGCATGGCCGCCTCTTGCCGTCGCGTGTGCGCGCGTTCATTGATTTCATGATCGAGCAGACCGAATTGGTGAAGGCGGCAGAAATCCAATCTCGTCCGGCGAAGAAGAAGCGTTCCAAGTAGCGAATTACACGTTTTCTTACAGAGGCTGGATCGTGGTTCTTCCGCGTCGCCTCCAGCGAAGACTTCCGGGATCGGCTGCCGGCCCATCAGCGACAGTCGGCCAGGTAGCCCGGTCGTGCGAAAACGCAACCATCCGATGATGTCCGGTTTTCCTCGGAAATTACTGTCGTTTTCTTCTGGCCGAGAAGCCGGGTTTGGGTCGCACGGAGCCGCCCAGCAAGACCGCTTTCGGGCTAGCCACCACATCCCGGCGCGGCAACCTTTCCGGTCGGCGCTCGTCAAAGTGGTGTTTGGAGACTGAAGTGGATCCGTGGCTGGCAATGCTGATCGTGGTGTTCGTAGTGCTCGCAATACGGGCGCTTTTGTGATTGACGCGACAGAGCGGCTCGGGCTCGCCCTGGGCGGGGGAGCGACCCGAGAGGCAAATCCGCCCCCGGGCCCCATTCATTTAACAATGTTTTTTTCTATTTGCTCTTGCGCCCAATAACCGCCTGTTTCATTCGGATACTGTAGATACTTGTTTGTAAACACCCCCTGCCTGCAAACAAGACGCGATTCTTCTACTTGTACTTCTTTGTCGTTTCCAATGGTCTCCAACACTGCTGGGCCGGTCATTTCAAACACGTTTCTAAGGGTATTTTGAGCAATGTTGGCTTGGATCCGTTCCGATACCGCCGACAGGATTGAATTCCCAGGTGCGGCCGCCATGAAATAGTTTGTTAAAGTGCCATTTCTAGCTTGAATGAAAAGTTCTTTTTGGCCAGCCAGCAGGAATTTTTCTGGCGGCCACAAAAGAGTTGCGTCAATGTCCAGATATACACCTCCTTCTTTGATGAGTGCGAGAACCCTCCAGACGTCGGCTTTTGCTGCTCCAATCTGAAGACGAGAATAGCAATCCAGAGTCTCGCTTGGAAAATGTTTCTCTACAAACTCCAAGCAGTCCTTGTCAGTAAAAAATCGGTATTCGAATGTTGGAGTTAAAAATCGATTCCATAAGTAATTGAGATAAATTGCTAACACAACCTCGTTTGTGTAGTTTGTTTGCCACACAATTCGAGGTATCAATTTTTCTTTACTGGAGGTTATTTTCGGAGGTGAAACATTCGGAATTATGAAGCGCGTACTTGGTGCCATTTTGTAATGCAAAAAGCAGATAGCTTTTACTACGTTTCCAAACAACTGGATTATCGTTCCGACGACTATTCGAACATAGTAAGAATAGCTCTCAATCATCAGGATGTCCGGTTAACTTTGATAGCCGATTGATTGAAGCATTTACTTTCGTAATTGCTGTCTTCGTTACGCCAAGCGAATTTGTCTTGCTCGATGTTATCCGGATTTCCATTATTAGAACCTACCGCGACGACGCTGGGGCGATGACTACAATCAGACGTTTCCGAAGCGGGACGTTGCTCGAAAACATCATTTTGATGCTGCCCCTCATTCTCCGGGTTCGACCCCCGAGTGGGCATCGGCAGTGATCTACGCATAAGGCTCCACGGCTGCCCTTACCGGCTCCGCAGCGGCTCTTGGCGAAGGGTAGGTCGCCAGCAGAGCGCCGTTCTTCCCGCCGGACTTCACCTCGTACATTAGCCGGTCGGCGATCTCCAACATGCCGTCGAGCGTAATATCCGCTCCACCGGGTTCACAGGTTACGACACCGATACTCAGAGTAACCGGCCAGTTCTCCCTGATCATCGCCTGGCACACCAGCGTACGAAGCTTGTCCACCGCAGCGCGCGCGGCATCTTGATCGGCGACCGGCAGTAGAACCACGAACTCATCGCCTGCATACCGCGCGACGTGGTCCGAACTGCGCAGGCTGCCTCGGATGGCCTGCCCCATCAGACTGAGCAAGCGGTCCCCCGCACCATGGCCACGAGTATCGTTGATGCACTTGAAGTCGTCGACATCGATAAACGCCAGCGAGAGGGGCTGGCGGTAACGTTCCGCTCGCGCGATCTCGGCGCCCGCTACTTCGCGGAACGCGCGAGCATTCGGCAACCTGGTCAACGAATCCGTCCGGCTCAGCTCGCGTTCGCGATCGAGCATTCTGCGAAGTCGCGCCAGCAGCAGCGCCACCAGGAGCAGAAAAAGCAGTTGCGCACAGAAATTCCAGACGTAGACGAAGGCGTTTGAACCGAAGTGGCTCGAAGCCAGCTCTGCGCCGAGCCAGACGACCGCGGCCAACACGGACCCCGCCAATGCCCCCGCGCCTCCTGCAAGCCAAGCCGCGACCGAAACGGGAACAAGATAGAAGACGGAGAACGTGATTTGGGGACCCGTAATGTAGTCGCCGAAACCAACGATGACAATCACGACGAAAGCACCCGCCGTCCAGCTCCAGTGGCGTGGGCGGAACAACTCGCTTTCGATGGCTATCCGATTCACAACGAATCCGCCCCGGGCAGGTCGAAGGGCCCAACCATGTATCGATCGATAGAGTCGAAATTGTGCCACTGCAGGCGATTGTGATGACGCAAACGAGCGGCGCGGTGAAATAGCGGTCACTGTCGCGACCGCTTAAGGCTCGCCGCCGACCGCTATCGCGATCGAATTGGGGTGGGCGGCCTCAGGGCGGCGGGGGCGCGGTGGTGAGCGTTGTGGGCCGCCCATTCGCGCCAGAGCGCGTACAGGATGGCCAGGATCAGCGGCCCGACGAACAGACCGATCAACCCGAAGTAGGCAATGCCACCCAGACCACCGAACAGCACGAGCATGATCGGAATCTCGGTGACGCTGCTGATCACCACGATTCGCACCAGATTGTCGATCGCGCTGACCGCCAGAGCACCCCACAAAAGCAGGCCGATGCCGGCGCCAAGATCGCCTTGCAGCAGCAGCCACATACCGATCGAACCCCAGACTAAGGGCGCCCCGAATGGAATGAGAGCCACCACGACGGTCGTCGCGCCCCAGAAGGCGGGAGCCCGTACGCCCGCCGCCCAGTAACCCAGACCGGCCGTCAGGCCTTGAGCCAAGGCCGCCAGCAAGAGGCCACAAACGAGCGCGCGCGTCGTTTCGCCGACCGCCGTGAAGTAGGCTTGCACCCGATCCCCAAAAAGGCCACGCAGGATGCTGCGCAGCTGTTCGAGCAGGCGGTCGCCGTCGCGGAACAGGAAGAACGCAGTCAGCAAGGCGGCGAGGAAGCTCAGCGCGTTTCCCCCGACGCTGCCGACGATGCGTATCGCATGGCTGCCCCATCGGTCACTTAGTTCCGACAGGTGTCGACCCCAGGCAGCGCTATCGCCGCCGATCTTGACAAGGTGCTCCTGCAGCCAAGGACCCAACCAGGGAATGTGCAAGATCGGCTCCGGCAGGGGCTCGCCCGACTGTAGAAACGCTGTGGCATCGCGAACAACCGCCACTGCTTCTTCGCGCAGCAACAGGCCCAGCCAAAGCAGTGGCACACCCGCCGCCAGCGTCAGCGTGACAGTCGTGGCCAGTGCGGCCCAGGCGCGGCGGCCCCCCAACCAAGCCACCAAGAGCGTGTGCAGCGGCCACGACACGTAAGTCAGGATCGCACCCCAGGCGATGGCGACCAGGAAGGGCCGCACGACCACGAAACCCAGCAACAGCAAGCCGCCGAGCAGGCCTGCCAGTGCGGTCCGACGCAACCAGGGTGGCGTCTGTGGATCCCGTTGAACGAACGATTGCAATTGCGCCGTCCATGGCGTGCATTCTTCGATGATGCTGGGCCGGAAAGATGAATCGGAGCTGAATTCCGGTCGCTTGCGGCCCATGGAGCCGGATTTCGCGTTTAAGGTCTGCTTAATAAATGGAAGCGACGATGGAGGGTCTCGAATGAACGAAGGCATCGCGCCGACGCGTAGCGGCGTGCGCCTGAAAGACAGCCGGATGGCGGTTCCCAGCGCGGCTGAACCGCCGGCCCGGCCGGTCGCTTGATATGCTGGCCTCCATGTTCATCGTGCTGCGCCGCCCGATCGCGCCATGCGTCTGCTGCTGATAGAAGACGACTTGATGCTCGGCCGCCCGCTGCTTACCGGCCTGCGCCAGGATGGCCACGCGACCGATTGGGTCCGATCTGCCGCTGATGCGCACAGCGCCTGGCTGGCTCCGAAGCCCTCGATCGTGCCCTATGAGGTGATTGTGCTCGATCTCGGCCTGCCCGACGGCAGCGGCCTCGACTTGCTGCGCTCGGCGCGCGCACGCGGGCTTCGAACGCCAGTGTTGATCGTCACAGCGCGCGACCGGATCGCGGATCGCGTTGCCGGACTCGATGCCGGCGCCGACGACTACATGGTCAAGCCGATCGACCTGGACGAACTCGCGGCGCGGCTGCGTGCGCTCGATCGACGCAGCGGCGGGCGCCTCGAAAACCGCATCGTCCTCGGCGACCTCGCGATCGACCCGGTGGCACGGAGTGCGATACTGGCCGACAAACCCGTCGATCTGACCGCCCGCGAGTTCGCGCTGCTGATTGCGCTGGCGCGGCGTCCGGGCGCGACGGTCTCGCGAGAGCAGCTCGAGGAGGCGCTCTACGGCTGGGACGATGCAGCCGACAGCAATACGATCGAGGTCTACATCCACCATCTGCGGCGCAAGCTGGGCGCTTCGGCCATCGAAACCCTGCGCGGGCTCGGCTATCGCCTCGTCGAGCAGGCCGCGCGATGAGCGCTGGCGGATGGTCGCTGCGGCGGCGCCTGCTCGTCGCCATCGGCGGGGCGGCGCTGCTGGGCTGGTGCGCGAGCAGCTTCTGGCTGTATAGCGAAGCCATCGCTGAAACGGACCGCGGATTCGATGTGGCGCTCGACCATGCCGCGCACGCCGTGCTCGCACTCGTCGCGAACGAGACCCGTGAATTGCGCGATGCCGAGTCGGGCAAGGGTATTGAGCTGGCGCAGATCGATCACCTGCATGGCGACCCGATCGTCTACCAGGTGCGGGGACCCGGGGGCGGGATCGCATACCGATCGCCCGGCGCCCCCGTCGAACCACTCGCCCACCGCGATGATCGCGGATTCGCGTTCGCCCGCGCGGACGACCGCGGGTTCCGGGTCGATACGCTCGCCACGGAGGACGGTGCTGCGACGATCCATGTCGCGCAACCACTCGATGAGCGCGACGCTGTCGCGAATGCCGTCGCGCTGAAGCTGCTTGCGCCCGGTGCCGCACTGCTGGTCGTGCTGGCGTTGACGATCGGCTGGACCGTACGCGCTGCAGCCGAGCCGCTTATCCGCTATTCGCGCGATCTGGATCGGCTTGCGCCGGCGCAGTCGAAACCCGTCGACTCCACTGGACTGCCCGACGAGCTGCAGCCAGTCGCGCGCGCGATCGACCGGCTGCTCGTGCGCGTCAGCGATGCCTTGCTGCACGAGCGCACGCTGACGGCGGATGCGGCGCACGAGTTGCGCACGCCGTTGGCGGCGCTGCGCCTGCAGGCGCAGGTGGCCCGACGATCCACCGACGCGCGCGAGCGCGACGACGCGCTCAATGAGCTGCTGGCCGGGACAGACCGCGCCGCGCGCTTGGTTGATTCCGTGTTGACACTGGCGCGATACGATGCGGGACGGGATCTCACGCTCGATGGAGAGCCGATCGAGATCGCTCAGCTCGCGCATCATGTCGCGCTCGAGTTCAAGGCGCGGGCTGCCCAGCGTGGACTGACGCTCGAGCTCGCAGCCGCCGCAAACACCTGGCTTACCGGCGATCAGGATGCGCTCGGCGTCGCGTTGCGCAACCTGATCGACAATGCGCTTCGCTTTGCCAGGTCACGGATTCGGATCGAGGCCGATGCACACGGGGCCGGCATCCACTTGGCGGTGCTGGACGATGGACCGGGCATGCCTCCACAGGTCGCTGGGCGGGCCTTCGACCGCTTCTTTCGCGGCGAGGAGCAGAACTCCCAACGAGGCCCGGGTGCAGGACTGGGGCTCGCCCTTGTGCGTCGCGTCGCAGAGCTGCACTGGGGAGAAGTGCTGCTGGTCGACGGCATCGACGGCGGATGCGGCGTCAAACTGCAACTTCCGGTAATGCTGCGGACTCAGCAAAGCAAGGTCACTGCAAGATAGACCACATACAACACGCCGTTCAGTAGCAGCGCCCAGACTGCCAGCCCGCGCCCCTGCGTGTTGACCCGGAGCCATCCGGCGGCCAGAAGCGTCACGAGCACGCCGGTGAGCACCTCGACTCTCGGCTGCCAGGGGGTCAACAGGATGCCGATCGCCGGCAGCAGGGTACCCTGGAACACCATCGCCCCGGTAATGTTCCCGAAGGCCAGGGTGTCTTTACCGCGGCGGACCCAGAAAACGCTGTTGACCTTCTCGGGCAACTCCGTTGCGATCGGGATTACTATCAGCGACAACAGCAGGGCGGAGACACCCAGCTGAGAGGCCGCGCCTTCGACCCCGTGTATGAAGCCCTTGGCTCCCGCGACGAGCAGCGCCAGCCCGAGCCCGAGTTGCGGGAGGATCGTGGCCCAGCTCGTCGGCAGACCCAGCCTCGCAAGGAACATCCGCTCGACCGCCTCGGTGCCATGACCCTGTTCGACCAGTCGACCAGAGGCCCGCAGCGTAATGCCGACGTACGCGACATAGATCAGGACGAGCACGATACTTAGAGCGCTTCGCAGCGGGCGCGCGTCCGTCGGCGCGTACATCGCCGCGGCGGTGATTGCAAACGCAAACAGAAAGAAGTGCAGGTCCCGCACCAATCCGCTGCGCTCGGGCGTCACACGACCCCGCAAGCCGCGGCCACCGACCACCGCCAGTGCCATTACCGCCGTCGACAGCGTCGACAGCATCAACGGTGCCCCGAGAATCGCGCCGACCCCGATTTCCTCGTTCACCGTCGCGTTGGCCGTACCGCCGAGCAGCGCGAGGAGCGGAACCATGGTCTCCGGAAGGGCCGTGCCCACGGCGGCGAACACAGAACCCGTGACGCCTTCCGAGATCCCGAGTTTCTCGCCGAGATGTTCGAGCGCATTGGTGAAGAGCTCGGACGCGACCAGGATCACGAGCAGCGTCGCAGCCATCAGCAGTAACGTGCCGATCATCTATTTGCCTTGCCGGTTAAGTCTCAATTAATGTCCGGGCCGTATGGTGAGAATCATTCGCTCTGAAGATGAAATGCTCCCATGACCGACGAGTTCGAGCACGCTTTTGATCGAATGACGGCGACCGCCGATCGGCGGCCGCGTCTGATGGCCGGGGGCGAGGCGACGCACGGCATTCCTGAGCTGGTTTCCGCAGTCTACGAGAAGGCCCCTGCGCACCTGCGCACCAAGCTGCTCGAGTACCTGCTTCGACCGATTGGACCCCTCGCACTCGTTGCGATCGCTGCCGGAGCTTTCGGCCACCTGCTGTATCGGCTCCGACGCGACGCGGTGCCCATTTCGCTCGAGGACGTGGCCCGCATCACGTCGAGCCACGTGCTCGAGCTCGCACGCTATCTCGAGCAGTGCAGTCCGCACGCTCTGCTGCGGATCGGCTCGGTGATCGCCCCAAGCCCGATGGTGGCCACGATTGGCGGCTCGGCGCTGCTGGTTGCCCTCAGTGCCTGGAGGCGGCGCGCGGCCAACTTGCGTGCGTGAGCTTGTGTTCGCTCAGCCGGAGTAGTCCACAACGCCATTGGCAGGTGCAATTTCATTGATCAGTCGACTGGGAGAAACGTGCCGATGAAGGTCAGCGACATTTTGCGGGTCAAAGTCAACGTGCTGTATACCCTGAGCCCCGAGCAAACGGTGTGGGCTGCGGTTCAGACCATGGCGTTGCACGATATCGACTCGGTCGTCGTGATGAACCATGGCCGCTTGGTTGGAATCCTGACGCTTCGTGAGGTGGTCAACACCTTGCAAACCAACAGCGGATATATCGGCACCGGCATCATCAGAAGCATCATGAAGCGCGGGCCGCAGACGGTGTCCCCGAGCACGGACCTCGATGAGGTACGGCGCTTGACGCTCGAGTCGCATGTTCGTTACCTGCCGGTGCTCGACGGTCAGACCCTGGCCGGGGTGATTTCCTTCTATGACGTTGCCAGGGCGGTGCTGGAAGAGCAGGGCCTCGAAAATCAGATGCTGAAGGCCTATATCCAAGATTGCCCGCACGAGCGTGTCAGCGCCTGAACCTCCTTCGGCAACGGATGTGCTTTTACGTGCTCTGACAAATCCTAACGATCCTCTTCCCGACTCACGAAAACGGCAACCGGAGCAGACGGGATGCCGTTGGCCACGACAACCAGTTCGCTCGCGCCCGGCTCCTGGCCGGCCGGTACATCGAAATGAGTCGATACGACGGCATGCGATGCAACGGCCATGCTGCTGTGGTCGTGCGTCCGGCTGTAAAAGACGTGGCCGGTTTCGTTGTTGGTGATGCGCACGAGCGGGTAGTTGGTCGCGCCTTGGAAATCGTCGCCGTAAGCGGCCCCTTGCGACATGCCGTTGAACAATTCACCGGAGATGACGTAGGAGGCCCCGGGTCTGACTCGCTCGGGAGCGGAGCGGATCTGTGGCGCCCAATCCGGATCGAAGGATCCCTCCGGCGTATAGACCGACACGGAGAAGAAATCGGTCAGCAGAATCTGCCCGGTGGGAAGGATGATGAAGTTTCCGTAGAACGACGCGTCCATCGATGCGTTGGGAGCCGGAGCGATCTGGGTCAGATCTTCGCCATCCCACTCGAAGAAACTGGAGGGCGCAGGTCCAAACCCGGGGCTGGCCATCAACAAGACCTTGCCGTTCGGTTCGAGCACCGCTGGGCCATCGGCGACGTTCAGCGAGTCCGGCAGATCCGGACCCCGCCTCCACCTTTCCCTATGGGAGTCGTAGATCGCCGTGCCGGCGCCGTGGCCACACGTGTTTGATCCCAGGTAGAACACCTTCCCATCCGGGCGCAAGACACCCGGGCCCAACTCGAACGTGGGACCCGCCTTGGGCTCCTGCGACAACTCACCACAGGTTAACCAGGAGTCCCACAGTTGCACGACCGTGTCGCCTGCGCTGTGCCACGCACCCGACTGCGGCTCGTAGAGCTCCGAGTTCATCCCCGTCGGTTCGTACGGAATGTTGATCGGAACGTAGGCATCGACCGTCAGCACCTGCCCGTTGGGCAGCAGTGTCCATCCTTCTTCATTATTCGTATCGAACTTGCCGGTGCCCGTCGGCGTCCACGTCAAGGTCCTGGGGTTCAACACAGCCGCCTGCGTGGTGCAGCAGTTGCCCAGCATGAACGCGCCGTCGGACAAGACGACGCCGGGTGCGTCGCCAATTCTGGTCCAGCCAGCCGGCGGCGCCACCATCGTCCATGTGTTGGCCACCGGGTCGTAGATGGCGCCCTGATTGGTCCGGACTGGAAGGAGCTGGTTATATTCGCCGCCCTCGATGATGACCCGCCCGTCGGGCAGCACGGCGGTGGCATGGTACAGCGGGCTATATCCGGGTGGCGTCGAAGCCAACTGGGTCCAGGTTCCATTCACGTAGCTTCCGAACGCGTCCGGCGTCAGCTTCCACCAATCCTGGCAGCCGTCATCGGCCAGCATGACCGTCCCATCGGTCAGCAGGATCGGGTTGCCGGTTCCGCAGTCGAAATAGTCAAGAAGCGGCGGTTGGTTCGTCAGCGTTTGCCAAGGCGATGGCGTCGAAGAGCTCGCCTTGGCGGCTGCGGCGGCGATAGCGGCGGCGAATGTCGTCGGGTCCTTCTTGGGCGGCAGCGGTTTTAGCTGGGGGAACGACTGTGCGGACTGCGCCCCGGCAAGCCCCGGCCAGGCCAACCAAGCGATAAGCGCGACTGCGATCACTCGCCAGGTTTTCATTGTTTTCCCCCTCCGCAGGACGAGAAACGCTACGCGCGCCCTGCGGCGGGTGTCAATCTTCTATTGGCGCGAGCCTCGCATGACGCCCGTCAAGTACCCGCGGTACCGACTCAGCTTCGGTACCGGCGCCTGGCCGAACGCGCAACGACGAGCAGCCGAGCGCGCACATCAGGGCCAGATTGACGCCGGGGTTGCAGCCCCGAGCACCGTTACGTCCGTAACGCTGCGCCAGCGGCCGGTAAGCGGTGTGCAATGACACGCATGCAAGTTTCGGGGATCTTGGAGGTTTTACGGCCGACGCCGTGGGAGATCGCATCATGATGCTTGACTGGAATGACTACCAACAGCAGCTGCTCGCGACGATCGGCAAGATCGCCGAGCTGAGTCCCGATACGGTCAGAGGCTACCGCGCGCTAAGCGATGCAGGCAGCAAGACGGGCAGGCTGAACGCCAAGATCCGTGAACTGATCGCCCTGGCGGTTGCGGTGAGCCTGCGCTGCGACGGTTGCATTACGACGCACACGAGCGCCGCGATCAAGGCGGGTGCCAGCAAGGAAGAAATAGCCGAAGCTCTGGGTGTTGCGATCTCCGTCAATGCCGGAGCGGCCCTGGTCTATTCGGCCCGCGTCATGGACGCGTACGGCGCCAAGACCACTTAAACAGGGTTGGACAGGCGGGACTCCAGACTGCGTTTCACCCCGGCCCAATCGACGTCGGTAATGGAGAACAGAACGCTGTCGCGGATGTGCCCGGTCCAGGTAATGCGGTCCCTTCGCAACACCCCCTCCCTTACTGCGCCCAGTTTTGCGATGGCGGCCTGGCTTCGCAAGTTGCGTAGATCCGTGAGCAGTTCCACCCGGCGCACGCCGTGGTCGAACGCAAACTCGAGCATGAGCAGTTTGGACTCCGGGTTGGCATACCGCTGGCGCGCGGACGGATGCAGGAACGTTGCTCCAATTTCGACGCATTGACGTTCGGGCTTGATGTTCAGAAAGCTGCTCGTTCCGACGACGAGGCCGTCCGACAGATCACGAATGGCGTAAGCGAGCCATCGGCCGGCGCGCGCCTCCCGATCGATGTTGGTCCACCACGTTTCGAAGTGCTTTCCCTGTCCGCTCGTCGCGAACAGGTTCCAGGCCTCCGCGTCGCAGTCCAGGGCTCGACGCACCTCTTCTTTTATGGCTTCCTCGTACGGTTCCAGGCGCACGAAATTGCCCATCAGAGGTACCCGTTCCAGATTCAAGCCGTCACTCCCCATGTTGTATTCGCGTTCGGCTCCGTTACTGGGGTTCGCATCCGTCGAGGCGGACATGTCGTGTTTCGGCTTCGGAAGGCGTTTTTTGTACTAGGGAGCGCCTCCGCTGCGAGGTCAAGCGAAACTGGAAAGCGGCAACCACCGTCAATGAGTCGGAGGACATCATGATGCTACGTGCGATCGGCGCAACAACGGTGGTGAGCTTCCTGGGCGCGTTATCGTTCCCGGCCGCGGCGGAAACGACGATATGCACCTCGATCACCTCGATACCCTGGACGATCAGCGCACCAGGGGTCTACTGCCTGAACTCCGATTTCAATGTAACGCTGCCGAGCGGAGCTGCAATCAGTATCGACTCCAGCAACGTCACTCTCGACCTGAACCGACACTCGCTCAATTATCTACCCACCGCTGCAGGCGCCTACGTGTCCGGAATCACACTGACTCAACAGAAAAACGTCGTCATCAAGAACGGCTCCATTCAGGGTTTCTACATTGCGATCGGGCTGTTTGATAGTCTGCCCTACACGACCACGCAGGGCAACGTGATCGAGGACATCGCCGCCGAAGGCGGCACGAGTTTCGGTCTGTATGTAGAAGGACAGGGCAACCTGGTGTCTGGCAACCGGGTGGCCCGGACCGGGGGCCCCTGGTCGGCGGTCGGGATCCTCGTGGTCGGACCCGACAACGTTGTCCGGAACAACGAAGTGATCGCAACCGGCAGCCCCACGCAACCCGCCTTTGCGATCTACGGCTACGGCTGCACGGGCCTGATCGTCGACGAGAACCGTATCAGCGGGGTGATGTCGCAGGGATCGGGCTCCTTCGGCATCTACTTCTTCGGTTCGAGCCACGGGATCGTTCACAACAACAGCGTGGACAGGGCCGATGCGTCCGGTGCAACCTCGCCTTGGTCCTACGGAATCGCCTTCGATTCGTCGACCGACAACGCGGCCGTCGGCAACCGGATAACGGCGTTTTACTGGGGAATTTATGCTTCGAGCGGATCCTCGGCTCAGACGAGCGGCAACATCGTGATAGGGGGCTCGGTGCCGGTGGCGGGGACGACCACGGCGACGACTTACTAGCCGCGTTCGCCCGGATTTGACGCGCTCGCCTGCGCATCGAGCCGGGCCAGGCTTGCGCGCAGCGCCTGCAGGTCGCGGCGGAATGCCTCGGCATCACCGTAATCGACAAATGCGTTGTAGTAGGGGTGCGGCTGCAGCACGCGGCGGGCGTGCTTGATCGGGCACCAGTACTGCTCGGTGCGGCCGACGACCTCTTTGACGTACGCGATCAGGCCGTTTGCGTACGAACAGTAGACGCAGTTGATCTTCTCGATCAGATTCAGATAAGCCAGGTGGCCGCGGTCGTACACCAGATAGTCGCGGCGGCGCACGCGCGCAACCCGATAGAGCGGGAAACACAGCCTCTGATAAACGGTGACGAACAGGTCCAGCAGCAGCAGGGGAACGATCACCGAGTAAATGACCGGCGCCGTCACGACATTGCGCAGCTCGGCGTTGCGCAGGTATTTCAGAAGCCCGGTCTTGAGGCGGCGATGCTGGGCCACCACTTCCTGCTCGAACCGGATGCGCCGGTGTTCGAAGTCGACGCGCAGCTCCGTGCGGCGCAGCCGCAGTTCCTGCTCGATCTCCTCTTCGATCTGGCGGACGCGATCGAGCAGTTCGGCGATTTTCGGATTCATCGTGCACCTCGGGTGGGTACGGCCAAGAGCCTAAACGCCTTCGCCACGCCCGCCCGGCGCTGCCGCTGGGCGACCTTAACCTGACCCTGTTTGGGGTCGCCACCCGATAGATGGGTGGAAGCACCCCCATAATCCGGTAAATGCATAGCGCCTACAGGATTCAGGTTTATAAGGAGGTCTGCCGAATAGTTCCGTTAATACGCTAGTACTCCTAGATATATGCCTAATGAGTACCATGTTAGCGTGGTTCAGTCGAATGGCCCTGCCCTGGGACGGGGGACCCGCATGAATGCCCGGCTCGAAGGCCGCGCGATGCGCCGTGCCTTCTACCATCGCTACGACCTGCTGCTGGCGAACTGGTACCTGCTCACCAATACGATCCAGCAGGAGATCGAGCAGGTGCGCGAGGACCTGCATGAGGAACTCGCCTGCTGGCAGCCGCACCAGCCGGAGCCGGATTGGAATGCCTACGCAGATCGTGTCAATACGATCTGTCGCGCGGGAGGCTTCAGCTAGCGCAGCGAATCTGCCGCACGGAGGTCGGCCCGTTTACTATCGGGGGACGCAACCCACCGTGCACGCATGAGCAGATCCGTCGCCAAGAAACGGACCAAGGCTCCGGCCCCCGCCCCCCCGCTGCGCAAGCGGCGCGTGAAGCCATCCGCGACAGCGCCCAATGCCGCTGCCGCCGATCCGGTGCGGGCTGACCCGGCCGGCCCGGGGGCCGAAGGGCCTTGCATCGTCGCCATCGGCGCTTCGGCCGGCGGTTTCGAACCGATCAAGAAACTGCTGTCGATTGCCCCGGCCGACGGCAGCCTCGCCTTCGTGGTGATCCAGCACCTGGATCCGACCCAGAAAAGCCTCGCCACGGAGCTGTTCGCCAAGCGAACCCGGATGACCGTGACCGAGGCCGAGGACGGCGTGCGGGTGGCCGCCGGCCACGTCTACACGGTTCCAGCCGGGCAGGACGTCACGATTCAGGGCGGCACGCTGCGCCTGGCCGCTGCCGAGCGGGCACGCGGGCAGCGGATGCCGATCGACCATTTCCTGCACTCGCTCGGCGAGGATCAGCACCAGAAGGCGATCGGCATCATCCTGTCGGGCACCGGAGCCGACGGCGCGTTGGGCCTGAGGGCCATCGTCGCCAACGGCGGAATCGTGCTGGTGCAGCAGCCCAATACTGCGCAGTTCGAAGGCATGCCGCAGGCTGCCCTCGCCACTGGACTGGTGACGCACACGCTCGCGGTGGAAGACATGCCGGCCGTTCTGATGGGCTACGCGCGCCATCCGTACGCGGCCCGGCCCGATCAGCCGGCGCCGACGGCCGAGGCGCAGGAGCCGCTGCTGCGCGCCATCGTGGAACTGGTGCGTGCCAAGCGCAGCTACGACTTCACAGGCTACAAGCGCTCGACCCTGCTGCGGCGCATTCACCGGCGCATGGGGCTGAGCTACATCGAGCGGATGTCCGATTACGTCGCCAGGCTGCGGCAGGAGCCGCGCGAGATCGATGCGCTGTTCAAGGACCTGCTGATCAGCGCCACCGAGTTTTTCCGCGATCCGGAAGCCTGGCAGACGCTCGAGGCGGAGGTGATCCAACCGCTGATCGCTGCCAAGGACGACAACGACCCGATCCGGGTCTGGGTGGCCGGCGCCTCCACCGGCGAGGAGGCTTACTCGCTTGCCATGCTGGTGCTGGAGCAGCTGGACAAGGCGGGCAAGCGCTGTCCGCTGCAGATCTTCGCGACCGATGCCGGCGAGGATGCTCTGGCCGTGGCCCGGATGGGGATCTATCCGGCCGGCATTGCCGCTCGACTGTCGGCGGCGCGGCTGCACCGCTTCTTCGTCGAGATCGACGATGGCCGCCATTTCCAGGTGTCCGGCGAACTGCGTGGTCACGTGGTGTTCGGCCAGCAGAACCTGTTCAGCGACCCGCCGTTTTCCGGTGTCGATCTGGTCACGTGCCGCAATGTGCTGATCTACCTGGAACCCGAAGTGCAAAGGCGCGTACTTCTGTTGCTGCACTTCGCATTGAAGCCCGACGGCTTCCTGTTCATGGGCAGCGCCGAGGCGCCCGGACAGCGCGAGGATCTGTTCAAGCTCATCTCCAAGACCAGTCGCATCTATCGGCGCGTCGGTACGACGCCCCGCGACCAGCTCGAGTTCCGTATGGCGCAAACCGGGTCGCGCGCGCCGCCGGCCGGGTTCCAGCCACGGTTGTCGGCGCCGCTACTGACGCAGGCGGCCCGACTGGCCCAGCAGATCATCTTCGACCGTTTTGCTCCGGCCGCGGTGCTGGTCGACGCCGACTTCGAGGCGCTGTACTTCTCCGGCCCGACCGACCGGTTCCTGGTTCAACCGCGCGGATCGCCCACGCACAACCTGCTCTCGCTGCTGCGGGAGAGCCTGCGCTCCCGGCTGCGCAGCGCGATGAGCGAGTCGGCGGCCACCAGCACCAGCGTCGTAGTCAGGGACGCGCAGGTCAAGCGCGGCCGCGCGTACGAGCCGGTCCGGCTGACGGTCATTCCGACATTCAGCGGGGAAGCGCAGCGGCTGTTCCTGGTCGTGTTCGAGGACGAAACCAACCCGCCGACCGCGCGGCGCGGTATCACCGGCGAGAGCACGCTGGTGCGGCAACTGGAGGAGGAGCTGCACGTGACCCGGGCGGACCTGCACGCCACGGTGGAGTCGCTGGCAACCTCGAACGAGCAGTTGAAGGCCTCGAACGAGGAGGTCGTCTCGATCAACGAGGAGCTGCAGTCGAGCAATGAGGAGCTGCAAAGCTCCAAGGAAGAGTTGCAGTCGCTCAACGAGGAGCTCACCACCGTCAACCAGCAGCTGCAGGCCAAGGTGAGCGAGCTGGAGACGGCCAACAACGACCTGAGGAACGTGCTGGCGAGCAACGACGTGGCCACGTTGTGCCTGGACCGCGACCTGCTGATCAAATGGTTCAGCCCCGCCGCCCGCAAGGTGCTGGGGCTGATCGCGAGCGACGTCGGGCGGCCGATCGGGGTGTTTGGCGTGCCGGTGCTGGGCGAGACGCTGATCAGCGAAGCGCGGGCGGTGCTGGCGAGACTGGCGCCGGTGCAGAGCGAAGTGCGGGGCGAGCGCGAGCGATGGTACCTGCGACGGACGCTGCCCTACCAGTCCACGGAGGACCACGTCGAGGGCGTGATCGTCACGTTCACCGATATCACGGAGAGCAAGCGCAGCGTGGATGAGCGTGCCAAGCAGTTGCGCACGTTCGCCTTCGAGCTGACCCGGGCCGAGGAAAACGAGCGCCAGGCGATCGCGCGGGACCTGCACGATGACCTCGGACAGCTGCTTTCGGTGATCAAGCTCAAGCTCACCAAAGTGCGCAGCGGCGTCGAGCAGCCCGACGCCGAGCGAATCCTCGCCGAGGCATCCGAGCTGATCGGACGCCGCTGCGCACTTTGGTGAGCTTGAGCTTGACAGCTCAGCCCTGCGGTGCTGTACGAACTGGGGCTGGTGCCGGCGCTGGAGTGGCTGGCCGAAGAGATGAGGAACAGCTACGGCCTTTCGGTCGAGCTCAGCGACGACGGCGTTGCCAAGCCACTGAGCCAGGCGGCCCGCGCAATCCTGTACCGCGCCATTCGCGAACTGCTGATCAACGTGGCCAAGCATGCCGGCGCGGCCAAGGCACGCCTTGCCACGCGCAACGCCGGCAGCAGCCTGGTCGCCACGGTCAGTGACGCCGGAGCCGGCTTCGATCCGACCGAAGTCGCCAGCCGGCCGCAACGCGGCCTGGGTCTGAACAGCATGCGCGAGCGGCTGTCCTTCATCGGCGGCAGCGTCGAGATCACGAGCGCGCCCGGCCATGGCACGCGGGTCACGCTGACCGCGCCGCTGCAGAAGCCGGAGCAGGCCACCGAGGAGACGGTCAAGTGAACCGGATAGACCGGCTGGGCCGGCCGCATTGACTCTGGATCCGGTCGCCAAACCGTCCGGCCGATTGGCCCGCGACTTGGCATAAGCTGCGGCGCATGAGAGTCCCCGAGAAGCCCCTGGGCCGCTACCCGTGGTATCTGGGCCCGTTCTTCTGGAACCAGAAGCGCAAATACGGCCAGGTGCTCAAACCAGGCCTGTTGTGGGGCCGCGTACCGAAGCTGTTCATGACGGTGGCAGCCCTGTACGGCGTGCTGGACCGGCGCGGCAGCCCGCTCGACCCGGTGCTGCGGTCGCTGGTCACGGTGCGCGTGTCGCAGATGAATTGGTGCCGCTTCTGCGTCGACATCAATTCGGCCACGCTCGCTCAGCGCGCCGGCTCGCAGGCCAAAGTCGACGCGCTCGATGCGTGGCGCGACAGCCCGCTGTTCGACGAGCGCGACAAGGCCGCGCTCGACTACGCCGAAGCGATGACCGATTCGACCCGGCACGTCAGCGACGACATGGTGCAGCGGCTGCGCCGTTTCTTCGACGACGATGCGATCGTCGAGCTCACGGGCCTGATCGCGTTCCAGAACCTGTCGAGCAAGTTCAACAGCGCGCTGGACGTGCCGGCGCAGGGTTTCTGCCGTCTGCCGGACGGTTCATACTGACAGCCGCGAGTACACGCACAGGAGAGCGGTGATGGGCGTTGCCGAAACAGACCGGGCCCGGCCCGGCGACATCGATGCGGCCGAATCGGCGCTGCGCCAGCAGCTGGCGGCCTGCTATCAGCTGTTCGACTTTCTCGGCTGGAGCGAGTCGATCTTCAACCACATCTCGCTCAGGGTCCCCGGTCCGGAGCGCCATTTCCTGATGAACCCGTTCGGGCTGAACTACGATGAGGTCACGTCGGCCAACCTGGTCAAGGTCGACCTGGCCGGAGAGAATGTGCAGGCGGGCCCCTACCGCGGCAATCCGGCCGGCTTCGCGATCCACGGGGCGATTCACGAAGCGCGAGCGGACGCGCACTGCGTGATCCACACGCACACGACCGCGGGGATGGCAGTCGCGTGCAAGGCGGCGGGGCTGAGCCACGACAACTTCTACGGGGCGATGCTGCACGGGCGCGTCGCCTACCACGAGTTCGAGGGCATCACCGTTCGTCCGGACGAGCGCCCGCGCATCGTGGCGAGCCTGGGCGACAAGGAGGTGTTGATACTGCGCAACCACGGGCTGCTCGTTCTGGGCGCTGACCTGCCGTCGGCGTTCCTGCTGTACTGGACGCTGCAGCGCGCCTGCGAGGTTCAGGCCGCCGGTGGCGCCATCGGCGGCCCCGACCGGGTGCTCAGCGATGCGGTTCGCAGCCAGATGGGGCGGGACGCCCGCGTGTTCGATGCCGACAGGCGCCTGGCGCAGCTGGTGTTCGACGCGATGGTGCGCAGGATGCGCGCGGCCTGATCACCGCCGCTCAGTGGGGCCGGATATCTCGCAGAAAGGCTTCGCGGTCCGATTGGCTCTCGATGCCTTCGAGCAGCAGCAGCAGGAACTGCTCGGGATCGTCGGTCTGGTCGCGGGCGCGCTTGACCATCAGACGCGCCAGCGGGCCGATGCGCTTGGCCAGCGCCGCCGTTGCCCGCTCGATCTCCCCGGGGCTCAGTCGCGCCTGGGCGTCGCCGATGCGGGAATTCGCGAAACCCGCGTGACGCAGGGCAACACCGGGTATGTGATCATGGCCCGGCAGCGGTGCGAACGAGCCGGTCGAAAGGCCCGAAAGAAAGGCCTGCCGCTCGTCCGCGGTTTCCAGCTCGCCGGCGATCAGATTCACCAGCGTGTCCACGTCTGCGCAGCGTTGCGCGGCCCGCTGCACCAGCACGCGCGCCATCGGGCCCACCACGGTCGCGAGCTGCGTCTGGACCGAGCCGAGCGTGGCCGGGTTCCATCCGGTCGGCCAGGGCGTGCGGCCTGAACCGTAGCCGGGCCTGCTGGGCGCTGATGCGCCGGCATCACCGGAGCGGCGCTTGGGTCCCGCCGCGGGCGCAATCAGGACGGTATCGGGCGACACCGCGGAATTGACCGGTCCGGAGTAGGCCGCCAGGATCGCGTCGCGGAAGGCCGACGCCGATTCGAAGCGCTCAGCCGGCGCCTTGGCCAGCGCCTTCATCACCGCGGGCGCGTAGTGTGCGCAGCGGCGGCCCGGCTCGTCCGCGTGCAGCGATGCCGGATCGTGGTTCAAGACCCGGTACATCACGCTTTCGGGCGCGCCGTCGAACGGAGCCTTGCTGGCCAGCAGCTGATACATCACGGCGCCCGCGGCGAACAGATCGACCCGATGGTCGATCGACTCTCCCCGGTACACCTCCGGCGGGATGTAGCCGGGCGTTCCCATCATCGGAAAGGTCTGGGTGATCTCGGAGGCCTCGATGCGGGCGATGCCGAAATCGGCGATCTTCAGCCTGCCGTCCTTCATGATGATCAGGTTGGCCGGTTTGATGTCGCGGTGCCAGACCTTGCGCTCGTGCGCGTGTCCCAGCGCATCGAGCAGCTGAACCATGATGCTGACGACGTCGGCCTCGCTGAACGCTGTCTTGCGCGAAAAATACTCGCGCAGGTTGCTCCCCTCGACGTATTCCATCGCGATATAGGCGCAATCGTCGCCCTGACCGAATTCGTACACGGCCACGATGCCGGGATGCGACAGGCGCCCGGCGGCCCGGGCCTCGTTGCGGAAGCGCCCCGCCAGCGAGCCGCCCGGGCCGGCTTCGCTCAGCAGGTCCCAGCGGATCGTCTTGATGGCGACCGTGCGCCGGATGTCCGGATCGAAGGCGCGGTATACGGCCCCCATGGCGCCGCGGCCGAGCAGTCCCGTGACCGGATACTTGCCGAAGCGCTCGGGAACGATCAGGCGGCTGATGCCGTCACCGGCCGGAGGCGATTTCACATCGTCTCCTCAGGCGTCCAGCAGCTTCATCGCGTGATCGACGCTCTTGCGCATGCGGGCAAACGAGCCGGCCAGGTCGCCGATCTCGTCGCGCGAGGCGTACGCGAATTCGGGTGCCTGCAGATCGCCCGTGCTTACCCGGTTGGCGAGCGCGGACAGCTTGGCGACCGGGCGAATCACGATCTGCCACAGCATCAGGTTCAGCACGGCTCCGATCGCGACGAACACGGCCACCACGGCCGTCATGAATGCCCGGAAGGCCTCGTTCGCGCGACCGATCGGCACCTCGGTGGGAACCGAAATGACCTGGGCGCCGACCACATCGTTCAATCTCCAGCCAAACCCGTTGGCCGGCCCATAGCGCTCCACCAGCGTGGCGGGCGCCGCCTCCACCGAGCTGTGGCAGGTCAGGCACGCGGGGTCGCGGATGCGGATCGGCCGGGCCACGTAGAACGATGCGCCGGTGGATGTCACGCGCTCGCCGCTGATCTCGGTCTTCGCGCTGTCGTTGCGGAAGAGCTCGACGATGTCGCTTTCCCATTCCACCGCGCGGTCGCGCGGGTTGGTCGGATTCAGCGTCGCCTCCTTGTAGGAGAACTCGGGAAACCGCTTGCGCAGATCGGCAAACACTTCGGTGGCCGAGTAGGCCGGCACCGTCTGCGGCAGGAACCCGTATCGCATCTGCGTATTGAGCAGGGGCTTGACCTGCGAGACCGTGTAGTTGCGCTGCGCGATCGCCGACTCCATCAGAAGGCGCGCATCCTGGGCGATCTCGGCGCGCGCGTTGCGCTGAAGCAGGTTCCACGACACGTAAGCGGTCGCGCCCATTCCCGCCAGGAAAACCGCGCCGAACGCCAGATTGAACTTCAGCAGCAACCCCATTCGTCCCCCAAGGCAATCAGGATGGTGGTGATTTGGCGACCGCGGGCGCGCTCGGCGCGTGCGCGTCCGCATCGGCGGGCGGCGGCGGATACAGGATCGGCTGCCACTCCGGCAGGTCCCGCAGATTCGCCTCGAGCGCGCGCCTGAAGGCGGGGTCGCGAGCCTTGTTCTTCCAGCGGTCGGCCAGCTGGCGCCGGATCGTGCCGTCGGCCTTCAGCCACGGCTCGACCTCGGAGTACGTGAAGTCGGGCGCGGGCCGGGCGGCGACCGCGCGGTTGCGGAATACGTCGAGTCGATACGGCAGCGTTTCCAGAAACTGCGCGGGAAGCTGCTGCAGGAACTGCGGCGACGGCCGCGCCAGCACGGTTGCGGCCGCTTGCGACCGCCGCGAATAGAACTGGCCAACCTTCAGCGTCACCTCCGCGGGCGAGGCGCCGCGGCGGCGCTCGGCAATCCGGGCGCCGCCGAGTTCGGCGAACACCGAGGCCTCTTCGCCATCGAGCCGGATCACGCTGACGCCGTCGGCAACGCCCAGCTCGAAGCGTGACGTACGCAGCAGGTCCAATGCCGCCTGGGGCGCGGGCCCTGCCGCCACCTTGACCCAGCCGGCCAGCAGGTAGGCCGCGCGGCGCGGCGCCGATCCGGCTTCGGCGGGTAGCCACATCAGGCTGGTGTTGGGGCCCAGATCGACTCGCGTGCCGCCCTCGAGCTCCAACTGCAGCAGGGCATCGGCTCCGGTGACGACGATGTCGCCACCGGTGAGCTTCACGCCGGGGGCCGCGATGAACCGCGAATCGCCTCGGATGAACAGCGCAGGCCCTTCCATGATCGTGACGGTGGCCTCAGGCTCCGAGCCCCTTGCCGCGGCTTCGGCCTGGGGCGGCGGCGCAGGGGCGGGCGCGGCAGCGCTCGGGGGCGCCGCTGCGGCCGCGCTCACCGGCGGCGCCGCGGGCGGGGCAGCGGCCATCGGCGCTGTCGCGGGCGCCGCGGCCGAAGGCGCTTGAGCTGGCGCCGGCAACGGCGCGGCGGCAACCTGCGCAGCGCCCGGGAGCGCCGTCTCGGCGTTGTGCGCCTCGCGCCTGGCCGGCCAGTACTTGTCGGTGACCAGGTAGATGATCGCCAGCGAGAGCACCACGATGATCGCGCGATCGATGCGCCGCCCGGTCTGCACCCGGATCGATTTTCCTGGATCGACCAGCACGGTCGCCTTGAGCCCGGACGGCGTGAGCTCGAACAGCCACGTAAAAATCAGCACGGCGGGCAAGCCCAGCGCCATCGCCACCAGCACCAGCTCGTTGACCCATTTGGGGACCTCGAGCATGTGGAAAATCACGTGCACCGGGTCCAGCACAAACCAGCAGAAGGTCAAGTAGAGCAGCGCAACCCGCACCACATTGCGGCGCATCAGCTCGGCGAGGAGCTTGCGGCCGAAAGACTGGCTGGCGGCAAACCGGGTGGCCGAAGTTGCGTCCAACGCGGGCTGCAATGGCGCCGCCGGCGCGACCCGCGGCTTCGCCGCGCGCGATTCCTCCCCCCGTTCTGAAGCTGTGACCGACATCGTGTTGTATTGGCCGGTACGCCACTCAGACCGTGGCGGCGCCCGCTTAGTCAAGACGCAATCAGGACGCAATATGCGACCTACAACAATTCTCACACTGCCTGTAAGGGGTGTACAGAGCGGACTTTGCCTACTTAACTTGTACCGCGAACCGGCTATCGAATCTTCTTCAGTGTCTCGAGCCGGCGAGCCAGCGGGCGTGGATCAGCACATAAGCAGCGCCGACCAGCGGGCGAGCCCCGTGAGCTCGATGGGCAGGCGGCCGACCCAGGCCTTGATGGCCGGATCCGACACCGCGGTGTCGCCCGCCACCCAGCCCAGCAGGGCGCCACCGGCCAGGAATCCGCGCCAGCGTACACTGTGAACTGGATGGTTCCGGTGGACAGCAACTGCGGTTCGGCGCGCGCCTTGCGAGGCAGGGTGGCGGGCCGGTGCGCCTGCTGCGCCTGGCGGACCGCGCACTGATGTCCGACTACTCGGACTTCGACCATTTCGGGCTGGACCCGCGCCTGGTCGAGGCGGTGCGTGCGATGGGCTATACGCGGCCCACGCCCATCCAGTCCAAGGCGATCCCGATCGTTCTGAAAGGCGGCGACGTGATGGGCGCGGCCCAGACCGGCACCGGCAAGACGGCCGGGTTCGCGCTGCCGATCCTGCACCGGCTGCTGCCGCGCGCCAGCGCCAGCATGTCGCCTGCGCGCCATCCGGTGCGCGCGCTGATCCTGGTGCCGACCCGCGAACTGGCGGACCAGGTGGGCGACAACGTGCGTCAGTACGCGGCCAAGACGCCGCTGCGGACCGCGGTCGTGTTTGGCGGGATGGACATGGATCCGCAAACCGATGCACTGCGGGCCGGCGTCGAGGTGCTGGTGGCGACTCCGGGCCGCCTGCTTGATCACCTGCAACAGAAGAACACCTCGCTCGGACAGGTCGAGGTGGTCGTGCTGGACGAAGCCGATCGGATGCTCGACATGGGCTTCCTGCCGGACATCTCGCGCATCCTGAACCTGCTGCCGCGCGAGCGCCAGAGCCTGATGTTCTCGGCGACGTTTTCCGAGGAGATCAAGAAGCTGGCGGCCAACTTCCTGCACGATCCGGTGCTGGTCGAAGTGGCGCGCCGCAATTCGACCGCCGATACCGTGCGCCAGGAGCTGGTGCACGTGCACGAATCGGAGAAGTACGCCGCGTTGCTGACGCTGCTGGCCGATCCGAACATCCCGCAGGCCCTGGTGTTCCTCAACACCAAGATCGGCACGCGGCGCCTTGGGCGCCAGCTGCAGCGCGACGGCGTCAACGCCGACGCGATCCACGGCGACAAGACCCAGGAGGAGCGCATGAAGGCGCTGGAGGCGTTCAAGAACGGAACGGTGCGGGTGCTGGTGGCCACCGACGTTGCTGCCCGCGGGCTGGATATCTCGGAGCTGCCCGCGGTGATCAACTACGACGTGCCGTTCGCGCCGGAAGACTACATTCACCGGATCGGGCGCACCGGACGGGCGGGCTTGGAAGGGCGCGCGATCACGATCGCCACGGGCGCGGACGACAAGGCGGTGGCGGCGATCGAGAAGCTGATCAAGCGCACCATCGAGAAGTCCCGAGTCCAGCCGCAGGCGGCACCCCGGCGCGCCCGCAGGGATGAGGCCCCTCGCAAGGACGAGGGCCGGCCACGAGGTGGCCGGCCAGCCGCCAGATCCCGGGCGCCGGCCCCGGTCGATGATTTCTTCCTGAAGCCCTATGAGCCCTCTCCGGCTGCTGCTCAGGCGGCCGAACCGCTGGCGGCGGCGCCAGGCGTCAAGCGGGCACGCCTGCCTGCACTGCTGGGTGGCAGCAAGCGATAAAGCGTTTGCGAGGGGTGCCCGATCGGTGCACCAGCTTCGAGCGGCCGCGCGCGTTTCGGTGGTGCTCGACTTTGGCCCCGCTTCCTGATACGGGAGCAAGCGTCTTCATCCGATCAACGGATGCTGCGGCGTATTCAAGTGACTGCAGTGATGACGTCTGCCGGATTGTCAAGCGGCTGAGCGAGGAATTAAGTTGAGCGGGCGGCCCATGCAGTTGCGCCCAGGTCCGGCATGAGCGAACCGAACTCATGACCGCATTTCGAATCATCAAGGAACGTGCTGTTTACACGGCACAGCTAGCGTTCGACGGTGCACGGGATCGATTTCCACGCGGCCATTCGTGACCATACCGAATGGAGGAAACAATTCTGGGGCGCAATCTCAAAAAAGCGATCCATCGAGGCGGAATCGATTGCACGGGACAGTTCGTGCGCTCTTGGCAAATGGCTCGACGATGAAACCGGGCAAGCCTACCGACACCTGGACAGCTACCGGGAGTGCCTCGTGGTGCACACCGAGTTTCACCTGGAGGCCGCCAAGGTCGCGCGAACCATCAACGAGGGGCGCCATTACGAAGCGCTGCAAATGCTAGGCCGCGGAACCGACTATTCGGAAGCGTCGATCGCGCTGGGCCTGGCCATCACGCGCTTGATGAAGGCTGTCAAGGCGACACGCAGTTCCTGAATCCCTGGCTCGTCCGATTGCGGGATGAGGTTGACCCTCCTCGCGCGAGCTGTGCACGACGGCTGTTCGAATGATTGCAGGCTTCGGTCGCACGGAATACCTTGCTGCCACTTCAAGCCGGCAGTCGGGCTGACCGACATTCGGCGAGTGACCGCAGTCAAGGAGGAATCATGGGGATCTCGTGCATGCAATCGGCCTCGCACGCGCGCGTTGCCGGTTCGCTTCGGTGGGTTTTGGTGCTTGGACTCGTCTTCGGTTCCTTCGGTGTGCACGCGCAGGCCGTCGATCCCGGCGTCCGTGCCGGGGCTGGCGCCAGCACGACGCCACTGCCGGGCCTGACCGCCGGGCAGCTGGCAAACTTCACTGTCGGATTCAGCAATTTCATTACCGTCCGCTCGGTCCAGGGTAATGAGGTATTGGCCTCAGGTGCCCAGACGCAGGAAGGCTTGGGGCCGCGCTACAACTCGAGCAGCTGCGGCAGCTGTCACTCGCAGCCTGTCATCGGGGGCACCAGTCCCAGTACCACTGCGCCTCCGTTCGTCGGACCCAATCCGCAGGTCGCGGTGGCGACTGATTTCGGGGGCGCCAACGTGCTGCCCTACTTTGTCACGGCCAACGGCCCGGTGCGCGAGGCGCGCTTCAAGCACGTCGTGCAAAACGGAGTCGTGACCCGCGCAGCCGACGGCAGCGTGCACGACCTGTTCACGATCACCGGACGCGCCGATGCAACCAACACGGCCGGCGCCACCGGCACACTTCAAACCTGTGTGCTGGCCCAACCCGACTTCATTGCGGCGCGCAATGCCAACAACATCTCGTTTCGCATTCCGACTCCGGTCTTCGGTATGGGATTGGTGGAGAGCATCTCCGACGCAACGATCCTGGCCAACATGGCCGCCAACGCCTCCGACAAGCAGGCATTCCGCATCCGCGGCACGCCGAATCGCAACGGCAACGACGGCACCATCACGAAATTCGGCTGGAAGGCCCAGAACGCCACGGCGCTCTTGTTTGCCGGCGAGGCCTACAACGTCGAGATGGGGGTGAGCAACGAGATATTTTCGGTCGAGCGGGCCAACCAGGGCGAAAACCTTCCAACGTCCTGCCTGTTCAATCCGACGCCCGAGGACGCTACTGCTGCTGGAGACAACACCGGGTTATCGGACATCCAGCAGTTTGCGGCCTTCATGGAAGGTCTGGCTCCACCGACCCCATCGGCCACCGTGCCCGGAGGGTCGGCCTCGATCACGAACGGCGCGGCGCTGTTCAGCAACACAGTCAAATGTGCGCTGTGCCACACGCCGACCTTGATGGCGAGCCCCTCCAATTTCATCGGCGGGACCGCGACCGCGGTCAACCTGTTCTCGGATCTGTTGCTGCACAACATGGGAGATGAGCTGGCCGACGGCGTCAGCCAGGGACTGGCCGGGCCGAGCGAGTTCCGCACTGCGCCGCTGTGGGGGTTGGGCCAGCGTGTGTTCTTCCTGCACGATGGTCGCACCACGGACCTGGTTCAGGTCATACGGCTACACGGTGACTCCGAGTCCGAGGCACGCGTCTCGGTCGAGCAATTTGAGCGCTTGAGCGTGCAGAGCCAGCAAGACTTGCTCAATTTCCTGCGCTCGCTGTAGTACGCGGGCATAACCCGAAGGACGCTAGCCCGCAAGCGCCGCCTGCGCCATCTCTTCGCGCGGCACCTTGACCACGGTGACGCTGCACGGGGCCTCGGCGACCACCCGGGTCGATACGCTGCCCAGGTAGCGCCGCAGCCCCGAGAGGCCCCGGCAGCCGACGATGATGTGATCGACGCGGTTGGCGCGCGCGTAGTCGATGATCGCCTCGGCCGGGTCCGGCGCCTCCAGCACGTGGTACGTCACGCGCTGCGGCGCCAGCGCGAGCGGACGGGCCCAGTGCTGCAGTTGTACGAGCCGCTGCACGTGCAGGTTGCGGCCGGCCTCGTCGGTGGGAGCTTCCGGCGCGATGCGGGAGGTCTTCAACACCGACACGCAAGCCAGGCGCGCCTGCGGCTCGCTTTGCAGCACGCGCCGCGCCGCGGCCCGCACCGCGTCGGCCAGCGCCTCCCATTCCTGCGACGCGTCCACCGCCACCACCACGATCGGAGCCCGCTGCAACTGCCGCGTCACGCTGCGCCGCTCGGGGGTCGCGCCCACCGAGCGCACCCAGCGCCGCAGGCGCTCGCCGATCGACAGGCGCCCGGTCCAGTTGGCCCGCGCCGTCAGCGCGACCGTCTGCGGGTGTGTCAGGTCGAACGCCACCTGCGCGGCCGAACCGTAGCGCTGCTCGGCGTCGACCTCGAGGCAGTGCAGGATGATTTCCTGAAGCCAGGGCGGGCAGTCGGGGTTGTGCGCGCGCGGCGGGGTCGGCGCCCGGTACAGGCGCTTGCGCAGGCCGCTGACGGTGGTCGGGTTGCCAAAGGCACGCTGTCCGGTTGCCAGGTGGTACAGCACCGCGCCCAGCGCGAACAGGTCGCTGCGCGGGTCGTCGCGCACCCGCAGCACCTGTTCGGGAGATATGTAGGGTCCGGTGCCCAGCGGCAGCCGGAATTCCTCCGCCAGAAGGTCGGGCAGCCGTTCGTGGCGCGCCAGGCCGTAGTCGACCAGCACGGCCGCTCCACCCGGGCGGAACAGGATGTTGCTTGGTTTAAGGTCCAGGTGAATCACGTGCTGCTGGTGCAGGTCGTGCAGGGCCTCGGCCACTTGCGCGCCGATCGACGCAACCTGCAAGGCCGGCAGCGGCGCCTGCTCCAGCTTCGGCCGCAGCGACTGGCCCTCGATGTACTCCATCACGATGTACGGCTGAGCCTCGAAGCCGCCGGCGGCGATGAAGCGGGGCACATGAGGCCCGCTCAGCAGCGGCAAGATCATCTGCTCGACCTCGAAGCCGACGATCGCGGTCGGGTCTTCCTGGATCGCCGGTACCTTCATCACCGCCGGCTGTGTCAGATCCGGGCGCGTCACGCGCCACAGAGATCCCATGCCGCCGTGGTGCACGCGCTCTTGCAGCTCGAAGCCGTCGATCCGCTGGCCGGGCTCCAGCGGCGGCGGCCGACTCACACGGCGCCCCCGGTCAGCAGCAGGCTTGCCAGTTGAGGGGGCAGTCCCGCCTGAAGCACCTTTTGCGCGGCCTGCTGATGGTCGTACGGCACGCGCCAGAAGGTCAGCAAGCTGGTGAGCTCGTCGAACATCGCATAACAGGCCGCTGGATTGCCGTCGCGCGGCTGGCCCACCGATCCGGGCAGGGCGAGCCAGCGGCGCGCCGCCGACAGCGGGATCGGTGATCCCGGCACTGGCGCGAACGTTTCGACCCGCTGCGGCAGTCCCATGTGGTACAGCATCGGCTCGTGCATATGGCCGCAGAACGTGATGCGGGCGCGCGCCACCTGCATGCTGCGGCCCGCTTCCAACGGGCCGAATACATACTCGAAGCGGGCCGGGTCCCACCCGTTGGCGTGCACGTACAGGCACGGACCGTCCTGGGCCGACAGCGGCAGGTCCGACAGGAATTTCACGTGCGCTTCGCTCAAGCGCGGGCGTGTCCAGTCGATGCACTGGCGCGCGCTGGGGTTCAGTTGGGTGCTGAGCGCGCCGATCGCGGCGGCGTCATGGTTGCCCATCAACGCGGTCGCACCCCGCGCCACCAGGTCGATCAGCGTGTCGAGCACCCATTCCGGATCGGCGCCGTATCCGACGAAATCGCCCAGGAACACGAACTGATCGACACCGTGATCGCCCGCATGCGCCAGGCACGCCTCGAACGCTTCGCGGTTGGCGTGGATGTCCGTCATCAGCGCGATCGTCATGATCCCAGCGCCCGCTCCACGTCCCACAGGATATCCTCGATCGACTCCAGGCCGACCGAGATACGGATCATGTCCGGGGTGACCCCGGCGCGCTGCTGCTCTTGCTCGGACAGCTGCCGGTGGGTGGTCGAGGCCGGATGGATCACCAGCGATTTGGCGTCGCCGATATTGGCCAGGTGCGACAGCAGGCTCAGCTGCTCGATGAAGCGCTCGCCGGCCCGGCTACCGCCCCGGATGCCGAACGTCAGTACGCCCGAGGCGCCGGGCTCCCCGTCGATCGGACGGAAGGTACGGCGCGCCAGCTCGTAGTAGGGACTGGATCGCAGCCCGGGCCAGCTCACCCAGGCGACCTGCGGGTGCTGCTGCAGGCGCTGCGCCAGCGCTCGCGCGTTCTGACAATGCCGCTGCATCCGCAGCGCCAGCGTCTCCACGCCCTGCAGCAGCAGGAACGCGGACAGCGGTGCCAGCGTCGCCCCGTGCAGGCGCAGCACTTCCATCCTCGCCTTCATCGTGTAAGCAAAGTCGCCGAAGGTCTCCCAGAAGGTGACGCCGTGGTAGCCGCGCGACGGTGACACCATGTCGGGAAAGTTGCCGTTGGCGTAATCGAAGCGCCCGCTCTCGACGATCGCGCCGCCCAGCGTCGTTCCGTGGCCCCCCAGGTATTTGGTCAATGAATGCACCACGATGTCGGCGCCCAGCTCGATGGGCCGGCACAGGAAGGGCGACGCCATCGTGTTGTCCACCATCAGCGGCACGCGGTGCGCGTGCGCGATCCCGGCCACGGCCGCGATATCCAGCACGTTGATCTTCGGGTTGCCCAGCGTCTCGGCGAAGAAAAGCCGCGTGCGCGGCGTCACCGCGCGGCGGAAATTGTCGGGCTGGTCCGGATCGACGAAGGTCGTGTCGATCCCCATCTTGCGCAGCGTGACGTCCAGCTGCGCATAGGTGCCGCCGTACAGCAGGCTGCTGGCGACGATGTGGTCGCCGGCCCCGAGCAGCGTCAGGATCGCGGTGAGCTGGGCGGCCATCCCGCTGGCGGTGGCCAGGCACGCGCGGCCGCCTTCCAGCGCGGCCAGGCGCTCCTCCAGCACGGCGACGGTCGGGTTGCTGATGCGCGAGTAGACGTTGCCGAATGTTTCCAGGTTAAACAAGCTCGCCGCGTGGTCGGCCGAGTCGAACACGTACGAAGTGGTCTGGTAGATCGGAGGGGCGCGGCTGCCGGTGACCGGATCGGGCTGCTGCCCGGCGTGCAGGCACAGCGTCTCGATGCCGAAGGTGCGGTCAGGCACGGATCGGTCCCTTCTGCTTCCCCTGTTGGCCTGCCCCCTCGTTCCCAATCCTGCCGCTTTTCTCTGGCAGGCTGCCACCTTGTCGAAGCACAGGTGCCACCTCTTGTGAAAACGCTCAGTATGGAAGTTGGCGCGGGCGTTTGGACGACACGATGCCGGTGTTGACGCCGGCCCAGCCCAACCCGCCGAACAGGCGCGCGTGCTCGATCTTCACGCAGCGGTCCATCACGACGTCGAGGCCCGCGGCCCGCGCCAGCGCGGCGGCCGCCTCGTTGACCACGCCCAGCTGCATCCACAGGCAGCGCGCGCCGATCGCTATCGCCTCACGCGCGATCGGCTCGATGTCCGAAGCGCGCCGGAAGCAGTCGACCAGGTCGATCGGTGCCTGCGCCCGGTGCGCCGAGGCCAGGTCCGGATAGCACGTCCGCCCGAGCACTTCGCGGTACTTCGGGTTCACCGGGATCATCGTGTAGCCGTGCTCGATCAGGTACTTGGCGACGAAATGGCTGGGCCGGTTCCAGTCGTAGGACAGGCCCACCACGGCGATGCGTCGACTCTGCTGCAGCAGGCGCAGCAAGGTGGGCACATCGGTGTGATCGCTCATCCGGGTCGAAAATCGAATCGAGGCCGCACCGCGAAGCTCACGGCCCTGAAGCCGTGCCGATTGTATGCGTGCCGGCCGCTGCGCGGCACCAGCGCTTGCGCCAGGCCCGCACCGCGTGCGACAGAAACTCGCCCACCGTGGCGGCGCCGGTGGCGGCAAACCCCAGGTGGCGCCAGGCGAGTTCCAGCTGCTGCACCGGCTCCGACAGATCCAGCGGCGCCGCGCCGGTCTGCTTGGATAGCTTTTCGCCGGCCGCATTGCGCGCGACGGCAACGTGCAGGTAGCGCGGCGTGGGCAGATCCAGCAGACGCTGCAGCATGATCTGGCGCGGCGTGTTGTCCAGCAGGTCGGAGCCTCGAACCACGTCGGTGATCCGCTGCGCTCCGTCATCGACGACCACCGCAAGCTGGTAGGCCCACAGTGCGTCGGCGCGGCGCACCACGAAATCGCCCACCTCGGCTTCGAGCTGCTGCGAGAACGGCCCGACGGCGCGATCGACGAAACCCACGACCTCGGCGGGCACCCGCACCCGCAAACTGGCCGCTTGGCCGCTCACGCCCCGGGCGCGGCAGGTGCCCGGATAGACCGTGGGCGGCAGCCCCACGCGGGAAGCCGCCTGCTCGACCTCGGTGCGCGAGCAGTCGCATCGATACACGTGTGCGGTGGCCTGCAGGCGCGCGACCGCCGCCACGTAACGGTCGCCGTTGGCGCTCTGGAAAGTCGGCGGCTCATCGGGCGTCAGCCCCAGCGCGGTCAGCGCAGCCATCTGCGCCTGCGCCGCGCCGGGCTCTTCGCGCGGCGGATCGAGGTCCTCGATTCGCACCAGCCATCGGCCGCGATGCGCTCTCGCATCCAGCCAGCTCGCCAGCGCAGCCACCAGCGACCCGAAGTGCAAGGGCCCGGTGGGCGAGGGGGCGAAGCGGCCGCGGTAGTGGGCGTCAAGACCGGAACTTGATGTCAACTTTAAAAAGGACTGGTAACGTTAGGGACAACGAGGGGCGTTGGGTCATAAGAATCGCCTGGGGAATCACTTAGCGTACGTCTGGGCATGGGTAACCTTACCCATGTCAAGGTGAACGTCTGTCCAAACCTACCATAAGCATGGTATTTTGTTTTGTCGCTGCGGCGAGAAGGTGTCCGTCCCCGAACACAGTCCGGATCGTGGTTGGCGCTTCGCTCATCTGCAATGCATACGGATAGCCCCGTTGGGCAATCGATCGCGCCGGAAGAGGCGATCGTGTTGAAAGCCCGTCCGATGGCCCGCCCATCGAACTCGCAATGGGAGAGCATGGTATTCCTGCGCGAGCCGCCGGCGTTTTCAATCTGGTTGCTGATTTTCCTGTACGCCGGCGTCGGCGCGGCGCTCGGTCCTGGCCGTGGATGGCTATGGATCGGCGCCTCGGCCGCAGTGGCTCTGGTCCGGGTCATGATCGCGGTCAGTGCCCTGGCGCCGCAGCGGTCGGCCCGCAGCGCATCGGTACTCGGCATCTTGTTCATTCTGACCCACATCGGGCAGGCGGCCCTGTGGGTCGTGCTGCTGCAGGCGCCCGCTTCGGCGACCCATTCGCCGATGCGCACGGCCACCTCGCTGGCGGCCGCCATGCTGCTGTCGGCCTGGTGCCTGCGGGGCTGGCGCATGGGCTGGCTCGGAGCCTTGGTCGGTTGGAGTGCGGCGGCCGTGCTGGGGGCGCTGAAGTTGTGGGGCTCGCTGCCGTTCGTTTCGATCGGTCTGCTGATATGGCTGCCGGCCACGGCCTGGGCGGGACTGGCCCCGCCACAGTCGCGCGCGGCCTCACCGGCGCGCCCGACCCGGCCGCTGCGAACCACCGGGTCGGCGCGCATGAGCGCGCCCGCTGGCGGATCGACCCGGCGCGGCGTGCAGCTCGCGATCCGTGCGGCCAGCGCCCCGATGATCGGCGTGTACGACGGGCGCATTTTCGATATGAACAAGAGCGCCGAGACCTTCCTGGGTCGCACCGCGGCGCAGTGCCTGGGCCGGCCAGCGGCCGAGCTGCTGAAAATGGATCCGCCCACGGCGCTCGATGCCGGCTATCCGGCCGGGGAACGCCAGGCGCTGGTGGTGCCGCAGGCGCCGCAGTGGACCGGCTTTACGACGCTGCCCGTGATGGCCCGGATCCAGATCGGACGCGCCGCCGAAAACGCATCGATCGCGGTGCTCGCGCTCGCCTCGGGCCCGGACTTTGCATCCGACCGTGAGCTGGGCACGGACGCTCGCCGGCTGGCCGACTGGCTGGGCGCCGACACCTCGGAGGCGTGGTACCGCGACGAAACCGGGCACCTTTATCTGCCCAAGCGGTTCAGGCCAAGCCCGGCGATCGCGCCGCAGGCCGACTCGGACGCTTTTCCGCTGGCCCTGCTGGTGCCGGTGCAGCAGCGCCCGTACGTCAACACGCTGTATCGGGAACGGGTCGCGGCCGGCCAGACGTTCGACGAGCGCCTGACGCTGAACGATGCGGACGGCGCGCCGCAACCGGTCCGCGTCGTGTGCCTGAGCCGGCCGGGCTTCGGGGGGCGCAGCGGCGCGGTGATCGGCATCGTTGCCGACAGCGACGTGCGCGCCGATGTTCAGATCGGGCGCTCGGACCTGCTGTCGGAGCTGCCGGTGCTGATCTGGCTGATCGACGCCTCCGGGCGCGTGATTCACGCGCATGCGCCCGACGTGCAGCGATGGGGCCTGACGATGGAGCCCAGGCTGCGGCCGAGATGGACCAGCGCGCTGGCATTGCAACCCGGCTCGCAGGAAACCTTCACGCGTGCCGTCCAGCACGGGCTGGACGGCAAGCCGACCTTCGACCTGCTCAATTACCGCACCGGACGCAGCGGCGGGCGGCTGGCGCTGCGCTCGCACCTGGTGCCGTTCCAGTCGCCGGCGGGTGAGGGCAACACGTCCCGCGCCGTGCTGGTGATGGATACGATCGCCTCGGTGCGCGAGCTGCTGGAGAACGAGCGCGTGCGCGTGAGCAAGTTGCAGTACAAGGACCTGGTCGGTGCCTCGCCAAACCTGATCTGGGCCTGCGATGCGGCCTTCCGCTTCACCTTCGTCAGCCAGCGCGCCTGCCGCGACGTGTACGGCTACACGGTCGAGGAACTGCTGGGCGCAACGATGGGCGTGCTGCTGGACCCGGACGTCGATCAGGTCCCGATGCGCCAGAACCTGGCGGGCCTGCGCAACAACCGGTCGCTGCGCGACGTCGAGATGGCCCACATTACGAAGGACGGGCGCCGCATTACGTCGGCCGTCAGCGCCGTGGCGCTGCGCGCGCCCGACGGCGGATTCGGCGGCGCCATTGGCATCAACGTGGACGTGACGGCGCTGAAGCAGCGCGAAGAGCGTCTGGCCGAGGCGCTGCGGGTGGAACGCAGCGTGCTGGACTCGGCCGGCCAGGCGATCGCGGTGGTCAAGGCCGGCGCCGTGGCGCGCTGCAACGATGCGTTCCTGCATTTGCTGCAGATGCGCCCGGACGAGCTGGCCGCGGTGCCGGTGGTCGATCTGTTCGCCGAACGCAACCACTGGGACGAGGCGTCCACGGCGGCGCAGCGCGCCTCGGACGCCGACGGCGCGGTGGCGCGCGAGATCCGGGTGCGCCGGGCCGCACCCAGCGGCGCGCCCGAGCAATTCGTGTGGTGCCAGATCACGCTGCGCGCGGTGGGCGAGGGCGAATACGTGATCGCGCTGGCCGACATCGACCAGATCCGGCGCCGCGAAGCGCATGCACAGCACGATGCGCGGCACGATGAGCTCACCGGGCTGCCGAACCGGCGCCTGCTGTCCGAGCGGGTGCGTGCCGCGCTGGCCACCAGCGCGCTGCGCAACTCGGGCTGCGCGATCCTGGTGTTCGATCTGGACGGCTTCAAGCCGATCAACGACCGTTTCGGCCATCCCGCCGGCGACCTGGTGCTGCGCGAGATCGCGCGCAGGCTGCAGAACATCGTGCGGCCCCAGGACACGGTGGCGCGCATCGGCGGCGACGAGTTCGCTTTGCTGATGCCCGATTGCGGCTCCAGCCAAGACGTTGAGAAAATCGCCCACCGCATACTGCGCGAGCTGGCCCAGCCGCTAACCTCGTCGGACCTGGGCGGAGCGCGCCTGACCGCGAGCCTGGGCGTCGTGATGGCGCCCGAGCACGGCAGCGATCCGGAGTGGCTGATGCGCCTGGCCGACCGCGCCATGTACGACGCCAAGGTCGACGGCGGCGATCGAGTCGTATTCTCGGGCAGCAGCGCCGTTCACGGCAGCTTCGCGGAGCTGGTCGCCCGGCGCGCGTCCTAATAAGCCCTCACCCCCGACCCTCGCCCTGCGTAGCCGGGCTACGCCCGGCGAAGCAGGGCGGAAGGCAGCTAGAGCAACTCGAGCGCGGGGCGGTTGGTGACCACCGTGCCGAGCGAAGCCAGCGTGGGGGTGCCGGTGTGATCGGTGTACTCGCGCCGGATCGCCTTCCAGTCGTCGCGGCGCATCTCGAACAGGCTGGTCGTGCGCGGCTTGTGCGTGTCCTGGTCCAGGCTGCCGGCCGGAATCGCTTCGATGAAGCCGGCGTCGTTCAGCATTTGCTCGAAGGGCTCGTGGCCGGCCGGGCAGCCCGCATACAGCTTCTGCGCGCCCAGCGCCGCGAACGTCAGGTCGCCCGTGGCCGTGATCGCTTCGACCGCGAGCGGCGAGCCCAGGAAGTTCGGATGCGTGAACCAGTCGATGGTCCATACGCTGCGCGTCGCTCCCACCGCGCGCATCCGGACGAAGCCGACGAACTCGTGGGTCTGGCGTTTGACCACGGCCATCGAATAGCCCGTTCCTTGCAGCCACTCGACCAGCGCCTGACGCACCAGCTCCTTGACGTCACGCTCGCTGCCGGGAGCCCGCTCGGCCCAGCATTCGACGAAGGCTGGCTGCACGACGGCGCGCCAGATACGCGGCACGTCGGCCCCGTCGAGCTGGCGCAGCACGCAATGCTCGGTGAACCAGCGGAAATACCGGGGCAGCTGCCCGTAAACGCGCACGTCTGCCGAAGTTGGAGTTGAGGTCGCGCCCATGGCCGTCTCCTAAACGGATACTTTCTCTCGATCCCCGCGAACGTGGTACGAGTAGGTGTTCGCTGGAACGTATTGTGGGGATCAACTGGACGGACTACTCCTTGAAATGCGCACCGATACAGGAGAACGGGGCGCGAGTTTGTCAGGGCAATTCGTACAGCCCTGTGAGGGTTTGGAGCGCCGGATCGGCCTGCGCCGGCAAGTGGCGGGCAATTGCGGGCTATTTGAGCGCTTCGGACAGGAACCGCGCCAGGTCCTGGATCTCTTCTTCCGATACGGAGTGTGGGATCGCGTATTCGTGCCATTGAACACGGCAACCGAGCGCCAGCAGCGCTTCCCGCGCCGCCCGCCCGTGGGCGATCGGAACGACGGTGTCGTCGCGGCCGTGCCCCATGAAAATCGGCATCAAGCGCGCTGCCAGGGTCGCCTCGGCGCTCGCGCTGGCTGCGAGCGGCAGGTAGGCCGACAGCACCACCAGGGCCGACAGCGGCTCGGCCTGCCGCAGCCCCGCCTGCAGGGTGATGGCGCCGCCCTGGGAGAACCCCGCCAGCACGATCCGCGAGCGGGGCATCCCGCGCTGCACTTCGCGCTCGATCAGCGCCTGGACCTGGCCCTGCGACTGCCGGAAGCCCGCCTCGTCTTCCTGCTGGTCGATCTGCGCGCCGCGGATGTCAAACCAGGCCCGCATCACGTAGCCACCATTGATCGTGACCGGCCGCAGCGGAGCGTGCGGAAACACGTACCGCGCCGCCGGCGCACCCAGCGCCTGGAGCTCGCGCACGACCGGCACGAAGTCGAAGCCGTCGGCACCCAGGCCGTGCAGCCAGATGATCGAAGCAGTCGGATCGGGCTGGGTCTGAAGCTCGACGCATTCGAGCGCCGGCGCGCCATTGGTCGCCTGTGCGAGTGGGTTCACCGGCGCTCGCCCTTCGAAGCGCCGGGCCCGCCCGGCGCGAAGGAGGGCTCCCGAACGGCCGACTTCGGCCGAAACGCAACCACCACCTGATCGTGTGTCTCCACATACGGGCCGCCGATCAGCTGGATGCAATAGGGGACGGAGGCGAAAATGCCGTGCACGATGCGTCCCGTTTGGGCATCGCGCAATCCACCGAGCGTTTCGGTGATCGACTTGGGCTGGCCGGGCAGGTTCAGGATCAGCGCGCTGTGGCCGGCCGTCTCGCGCAGCACGCCGACCTGGCGCGACAGCACCGCGGTGGGCACGAATTCGAGCGAAATGCGGCGCATCTGCTCGCCGTAGCCGGGCAGCTCGCGCGTGGCCACTGCCCGCGTCGCCTCCGGGGTCACATCCCGGCGCGACGGTCCGGTGCCGCCGGTGGTCAGCACCAAGTCGCAGCCGACCTGATCGACCAGCTCAATCAGCGTGGCCTCGATGCGCGCGCGCTCGTCGGCGATCAGCCGTTCGTGCGCCTGCCAGGACGACTTCAGCGCCGCCCCGAGCCAGCTGCGCAGCGCGGGCAAGCCCTCGTCGGCGTACTGGCCGGCCGAGGCCCGATCGGAGATCGACACCAGCCCGATCAGCAGCTCATCGGCGTGGGTGAGCACCGCGCGGCTCACGGGGCGGCCCCCGGCTTGCCGGTGACGGCGGCCAGCCGTGCGCGGATCGCCTCGGCGTCGGCCGTGCGCATCAGGCGCCCGATGTATTGCAGCTGGCGGCGCAGCCCCTCGCGTGCGGTGATGCGGCGCGCCAGCTCGATCTGCTCCTGCAGGCGCTCGGGCAGATCCATTCTTTGCAGCTGCGCCGGAGGCAGGTCCGTGAGCTGCCGGCCCAGATGCTGCAGCTCGTGCATCTGGCGCTTCAGCTGCGTCTTGCTGGGACGCGGCTGCTGCTCGGCAGTCGCCCCGGCCGGGTCGTCGTCGTTGCGGATCGGTTTTCGCATGGTCGGCCGCTTCGCGCCGGGCCGGGCGGGCCGTTCGGACGGGCGGTGTGCGTTGCTCGCTATCATAGCCACCCCCGGCTGCAATCCCAGCGGATGGCATCGGCCCGTGCCCTGAACCAACAACAAGCGCAGGCGCCCCATGAACGTTCGGCTCTCAATCCCGCAGGAACAATTGCGCGATATCGCGCTGCAGACGCTGCAGATCGCCAAAGACCTGGGCGCGACCTCGGCCGCGTGCGAAGCGAGCGAATCGAGCGGGCTGTCGGTGACGACCCGCAAGACGGTGGTCGAGACCATCGAGAACACGCGCGACAAGGGCGTGGCGGTCACCGTGTACCTGGGCAAGCGGCGCGGGCACGCCTCCACGTCGGACTTCGCCGCGCGCGCGCTGCGCGAGGCGGTGCAGGCCGCCTATGACATCGCCCGCTTCACCGCCGAGGACGAGGCAGCGGGGCTGCCCGACGAGGACGCGCTGGAGCGCGCCCCGGCCGAGCTGGACCTTTATCACCCGTGGACCATCGAGACCGACGATGCGATCGGGATCGCCCAGCGGGCCGAGCAGGCCGCGTTCGACGTGAGCTCCGGCGTCGTCAACTCCGAGGGTGCCAACGTGTACGCCTCTGGCGGGCATTTCGTGCTGGCCAACTCGCTCGGTTTTGCCGCCGGGTATCCGTACTCGCGCCACTCGATCTCGGTGGCGCCGATCGCGCGCGACGGCAGCGGCATGCAGCGCGACGACTGGTACTCGGCCGCGCGCGCGCCCGCGGAGCTGGCCGAGCCCGAAGCCATCGGGCAGTACGCGGCGCAGCGGGCGCTCGCCCGGCTGGGCGCGCGCAAGCTGCGCACCCGGCAATGCCCGGTGCTGTTCGAGGCGCCGGTGGCCTGCGGGCTGCTGGGCAACTTCGTTCAGGCCGCCAGCGGCGGGGCGCTGTATCGGAAGGCCTCGTTCCTGATCGATGCGCTGGGCAAGCCGCTGTTCGCCGACCACATTGCCGTGCACGAGGACCCGTTCCTGCGGCGCGGCCTAGGCTCCAGCCCGTTCGATGAGGAGGGCGTGCGCGGCCTGCGGCGCGACGTCGTGGCGGCAGGCGTACTGACCGGATACTTCCTGTCGACCTACTCGGCGCGCAAGCTCGCCATGAAGACCACCGGCAACGCGGGCGGCGCCCATAACCTGGAGCTGCGCTCGACGCTGACGCAGCCGGGCGACGACTTCGTGCAGATGCTGCGCAAGCTCGACCGCGGCCTGCTGGTCACCGAGCTGATCGGGCAGGGCGTCAACGTGGTCACGGGCGACTATTCGCGCGGCGCCACCGGGTTCTGGGTCGAAGGCGGCCGGATCCGCTACCCGGTCGAGGAGATCACGGTGGCGGGCAACCTGCGCGACATGCTTGCGGGCATCGTCGCGGTCGGGGCCGACAAGGTGATCCGCGGCGGCCGCGTCAGCGGCTCGGTGCTAATACAGAACATGACCGTCGGCGGAAGCTGATCGCCGCTGATCGAGCGTCGCCTGCCATCTCGCCACCTGCGCGGCCACCTGCGACGGCGCGGTGCCGCCCACGTGGTTGCGCGCCGCCACCGACCCTTCGAGCGTGAGCACCTCGAGCACGTCGGCGCCGATCTGCGGGGCCAGCGCCTGCAGCTCCGCCAGCGGCAGCTGCGGCAGGGTGCAGCCGCGCTCATCGGCCCGCCGCACCGCGCGCGCCACCGCCTCGTGCGCGTCGCGAAACGGCACGCCCCGGCGCACCAGGTAGTCGGCCAGGTCCGTTGCGGTGGCGTGTCCCTGCAGCGCCGCTTTGCGCATCGCTTCGCGGTCCACTTCGATGCCCGGCATCATCCAGGCAAAGGCGCGCAGCGTTGCGTGCAGCGTGTCGACCGTGTCGAACAGCGGCTCCTTGTCTTCCTGGTTGTCCTTGTTGTATGCGAGGGGCTGACCCTTGATCATGGTGAGCAGCGCAACGAGGTGCCCGGTGACGCGTCCGCTCTTGGCACGCGCGAGCTCGGCCACGTCCGGGTTGCGCTTTTGCGGCATGATCGAGGAGCCGGTCGTGAAGCGGTCCGGCAGCCGGATGAAGCCGAAGCCGGGGCTCAGCCACAGCACCAGCTCCTCGGCCAGCCGCGACAGGTGCGCCATCAACAGTGCGCCGGCCGCGCACAGCTCGACCGCGAAATCGCGGTCCGACACCGCATCGATCGAGTTCTGGCACACGGCCTCGAAGTTCAGATCGCGCGCGACGCGCTCCCGGTCGATCGGGAACGTGGTGCCGGCCAGCGCCGCCGCGCCGAGCGGCAACCGGTTCATCCGTGCGCGCGCATCGAGCAGGCGCTCGCGATCGCGCTGCAGCATCTCGACGTACGCCAGCAGGTGGTGCCCGAACGTGATGGGCTGGGCCACCTGCAGATGGGTGTAGCCCGGCATGATCGTGTCGGTGTGGCTGGCGGCCAGGTCCACCAGCGAGCGCTGCAGCGCGTCGATCCCTTCGGCCAGCCGGTCGACCTCGCCGCGCAGGTACAGGCGCAGGTCGGTTGCGACCTGGTCGTTGCGCGAGCGCGCCGTGTGCAGCCGCTTGCCCGCTTCCCCGGCGATCTCGGTCAGGCGCCGTTCCACGTTCAGGTGCACATCTTCCAGCTGCAGTTGCCACTGAAACGTGCCAGCGTCGATCTCCGAGAGCACCTGCGCCAGCCCCTGCTGGATCCGCGTCAGGTCCTCGGCGCTGAGCACGCCCGCGGCGGCCAGCATCGAGGCGTGCGCCAGCGAGGCTTGTATATCGGCCCGGGCCAGCCGCTGGTCGAAGCCGATGCTGGCCGTGTATTCGAGCACGAACTGCGCCACGGGCTCGGAAAACCGCCCGGACCAGGCGCGGTCCTTGGCATGCAGCGGTGAAGGCTCGATCTGGCCCGCAGGCCGGGCGGTTTTCTTGTCTGTCATTTCGGCGCGGCCTATGCAAGACTTCCGTGCGGGCGGCCCGTTCCGTGCGGCGGCCGCCGCGCAATGCAGGTCCAAGTGCAAGTGTAACGACGTGCCCCACACCCTCGCCGCCGTCCCTGGGCCCTCTTGCCGGCCTTGCGCCGCTTCATCGAATCCGGTTCGGCCATGCGAGGACTTTCGGCCCTGAAGCCGGGCCCGCCGCTGGGCCCGGCCGAAGCGGTGCGCGCCCGCGCGCCGGTCGAACCGCCTGCGCTGGTGATACCTGACGGCTGCAACCTGGGCACGCTGCTGCGCGTGAGCGTCGGCGTCAACGTGGCCGCGTTGATCGGCACCCTGGCCTCCACCTCCGACGTGGGCCAGTTCAGCGCCGCGTTCCTGTCCACTGCCGCGGTGGTCGAACCGGTCACGCTGCTCACGCTGCTGGCCTGGTGCGCATTGCGCCGCTTGCTGCCGCCGGCGCAGCCGACCGCCCAGCGGGCGCTCGCCTGGGCCGTACCGGCGGCGATCGCACTGGCCGTGCTCAGGCTGCTGCTGGGTCCGGGCCAGCCGTCCAGCACCACGGTGCTGGTGGGCGCGCTGGTGGCGCTGACCGGCGGCATGGCGGTGCAGCACTACCTGGAGCTGCGCGCGCGCGCCTTTTCGCCGGCGGTGTCCGAGGCCAAGCTGCAGGCGCTGCAGTCCAGGATCCGCCCGCATTTCCTGTTCAATAGCCTGAACGCGGTGCTGGCCGTCGTCCAGTCGGACCCGGCGCGGGCCGAGCGCATGCTGGAAAATCTGGCGGAGCTGTTTCGCGCCGTGATGGGGGACGTGCGCGAGCTGGTGTCGCTGGAGCACGAGTTGGACCTGTGCCGCCGCTATGTGGAGATCGAGCAGACCCGGCTGGGCGAGCGACTGCAGGTGAACTGGCAGGTCTCGGCGGTGCATCCGCGCGCGCGCGTGCCGCAGCTGCTGCTGCAGCCGATCATCGAGAACGCGGTGCGCTACGGCGCCGAACGGCTGGCCGGACATTGTGACATCGACGTGAAGGTGCGTCAGCGCGGCTTTCAGCTCGAAATCGGCGTGAGCAACCCGATCGCGCGCGAGCCGGTGCAGCGCGAGGGCAATCAGATCGGGCTGAAAAACATACGCGGCCGGCTGGCCCTGATTTACGATCTGGAGGCGCGCCTGGAAACCCGGGTGCGGCGCGGACGGTTCGAGTTGACGATGACGATACCGGTGGAGCACAAAGCGGGCTGAGCATGCTGTCGGTCCTGATCGTCGACGACGAGCCGCTGGCGCGCTCCCGCTTGAGCCAGCAGCTGGCCGAGTGCGGCCGCCAGATCGATCTGCAGCTGGTCGGAACCGTGGAAGGGGGGCTGGCAGCGCTGGAAGCGGTCGATCAGCTGCATCCGGACGCGGTGCTGCTCGACATCATGATGCCGGACATGGGCGGAATCGAGGTGGCGCGCCACCTGGTCGCGCGCGAAACGCCGCCCGCGATCATATTCGTGACCGCGTTCGACGAGCACGCGCTGCCGGCCTTCGAGGTGCAGGCGCTCGACTACCTGCTCAAGCCGGTGCGCACCGAGCGGCTGCTCGATGCGCTGCAGCGCGCGCACCGCCTCAAGCGCAACGAGCCGCGCATCGAGGAGCTGGCGCGCGCGCTCGGCTCCATGCGCAACCACCTGACCGTATCGGAGCGCGGGCGGATGGTGCTGGTGCCGATCGAAGAGATCATCTACCTGCGCGCCGAACTGAAGTACGTGACGATCCGCACCGGGCAAAAGGAGCACCTGACCGAGGAGTCCCTGACCGCGCTGGAGCAGGAGTTCGGCGCGCGCTTCGTGCGCATTCACCGCAACGCGCTGGTGGCGCGCGCGGCAATCCAGGGTTTCCAGCGCGTCAAGGCGCGCACCGATGGCGACGGCGAGGCCGGCGAAGGCCACTGGGAAGTCGTGCTGAAAGCGATTGCCGAGCGCCTGCCGATCAGCCGGCGCCAGTGGCCGACCGTGAAGTCGGCCACCGGCGTCTGACGGGCCGTCTGTCACGCTGCTGCGCGGGCCGATGGGCAAGGCTTGGCGGCGCTTTCGTCCCCGCGGGCGGCCGGACCGGGGCGGGTTAGACTGCCCCGAGTATGCAGCGTGCAGTCATCGCCACCCGCGCCAGCCCGCTTGCCCTGTGGCAGGCCGAACACGTCCAGCACATGCTGCAGCGCGCGTATCCGCAGCTCGCGGTGGAGCTGTTGCGGCTGTCCACGCGGGGCGACCAGCTGCTGGACCGCTCGCTCGCCAAGATCGGCGGCAAGGGTCTTTTCATCAAGGAGCTGGAGCTGGCGCTGATGGACGAGCGCGCCGACCTGGCGGTGCATTCGTTCAAGGACGTGCCGATGCTGCTGGAGCCGCACTTCGAGATCGGCGCGGTGCTGCAGCGCGAGGATCCGCGCGACTGCCTGGTGAGCGCGGGCGCCGGCGGCCTGGAAGAGCTACCGGCGGGCGCGCGCGTGGGCACCTCCAGCCTGCGGCGCGAGCTGGCGGTGCGGATCCAGTTTCCGCAGCTCGAAATCGACGCGATCCGCGGCAATGTGGGCACGCGGCTGGCCAAGCTGGACCGCGGCGAATTCGATGCTCTGATCATGGCGGCGGCGGGGCTGAAGCGGCTCGGACTGGCCCAACGGATCGGCCGCGTGCTGCCCACCGCTCAGTTTCTGCCGGCGCCGGCGCAGGGTGCGCTGGCGATCGAGATCCGCGCAGGCGATACGCGCACGCGCGAGCTGATCGCGCACCTGGAGCATCCGGCAACGCGCGCGGCGACGCTGGCCGAGCGGATGGTGTCGCGCGCGCTGGGAGGAAGCTGCCAGGTGCCGCTGGCCGCGTACGCCGAGGCCGACCGTGGCGAGCTTCATCTGCGTGCCTGGGCCGGCAGCCTGAGGCGGGCGCAGGCCGTGCAGGCGCAGGCATCGGGCCCCTTTGAGCAGGCCGAGGCTCTGGGCCGGGCGGTGGTCGACCGGATGAAAGCGCAGGGCGTGCAGGAACTGCTGGCTGCCGATGCGGAGGGCGGCTGATGCCGCTGCTCGCGCGCCGGTTGGGCTCGGCGGTGCTGGTGACGCGCCCCGGCGAGGCGGGCCAGCGCCTGAGCGGCGCGTTGCGCGACCGCGGCCAGCGCGCGCTGTGGTGGCCTACGTTCGATCTGCTGGCGCCCGAGGAGCTCGGGCCGCTGCAGACGTTGCTGGCGGAGCTGGCCCAGTTCGACCTGGCCGTGTTCGTCAGCCCGGCCGCGGTGCGGGGCTTGGCGGCGCTGGATCTTTGCGGCAACTGGCCGGCCGCCACCGCGATCGCGGCGGCCGGCGCCAGCACGCTGGCGCTCGTGTGCAGCCTGCTGCCCGGAGCGGGGACCGCCCGCAACGCCGGGCTGCCCGCTGGGGCGCGGCAGGCCGGCTCGGAAGCCCTGTGGGAAGCGTTGCAACTCCACAGGCCAGTGCCGCGCCGGGTGCTGATCGTGCGGGCCGAGTCGGGCCGCGAGTGGCTGGGCGAGCGGCTGCGCGAGGCCGGCTGCCAGGTCCAGTACGCCAGCGTGTACCGGCGCGTGGTGCACGCGCCCGGGCACGCGCGGCTGGCCGCGCTGGCCGCGTGCCGGGGAGCGGGTGATGGCGCCGTGTGCGTCCTGACCAGCTCCGAGTCGGTGGCCGCGCTGGATCGGCAGCTCGAGCGCGCTGCGGAGGCTCGAAGCTGGCTGCGCCAGGGGCTGGCGCTGTGCTCGCATGCGCGCATCACGCAGGCGGCGCGGGCGGCCGGCTACGCCCATGTGGTCGAATGCGAGCCCTCGCCGGGCAGCGTGCTCGATGCGATCGCCGGCGCGGCGCTCAACACACCCGGTCCGGCGCGGGCCGAAGCGGGGGCGCGGTGAGCGAGACCCTGCCCCAGAACGCAACGGCGCCGTTCGAGCAGCCGCCGGTGGCGCCGGCTGCGGCGCGCCCCGCATCGAGCGTGTGGATCTGGGTGCTGTCGATCGCGGCTCTGGCAGCGGCCGGCGCCCTGATCGCGTTGCGCCTGGCCGCGCTGCAGCGCGATCTGCGCAGCGTGCAGCAGCGCAACGAGCAGTTGTCGGCGCTGCACGTGAACGACCGGGTCGAGCGGCAGACGCTGCAGGATCGGATCGAGGCGGCGGCGCAGCGCACCGAGCAGCTCGAGCAACAGCTCACCGTGCTGGCGGGCCGCGATACCACGGCCGACGCCGAGCTGCGCCGGCTGCGCGAAGAGCATGTGCTGGCCGAGGTCGACGAGCTGCTGACGCTGGCCGGCAGCCAGTTGCAGGTCTCGCACGATCCGGGCGCCGCGATCTCGGCACTCGCCAGCGCCGATGCGCGGCTGGCGCGCGTGCCGCGGCCGCAGTTTTTCCCGCTGCGCGAGGCGCTGGCGCGCGACATCGACCGGCTGCGCAAGGCGCCCACCACGGACGTCGCCGGCGTGGCGATCCGGCTGGACCGCCTGGTGCAGGGAGTGGACTCCTGGCACATGCTGGCCGATCCGACCCGCCACCTGGGCGCGCTGCCGCCCCGGCCGCACACCGACAACGCCACGCCAAACCGCCTGGGCTGGATCGGCCGCGAGCTGGCCGACACGCTGCGCGACCTGGTGCGGATCCGCACCGTCGATGCGCCCGATTCGCTGCTGCTGCCGCCCGACCAGCAGCCGATGGTGCGCGAGCACCTGCGCGTGCGGCTGCTGATGGCGCGCCAGGCGATGATGATGCGCAACCAGGTGCTGTTCCGCTCCGACCTGACGGACAGCTTGGTGCTGATCAATCGCTATTTCGATCCGACCGATCCGCTGGTCAGCGCCGCGCTCGCGCAGATCAAGGCGCTGGCGGCCGCCGCGATCGATGTGGCGATGCCGACGCTCGATGACAGCCTGGGAGCGCTGCGCGCTGCGCGGCCCATCACGCCATGAAGTCGCTGATCGCACTGGTGCTGCTGGCGCTGCTGGCCGTGCTGGCCGCGATGCTGCTCAAGGAGAGCGTGGGCACCGTCGTGTTCCTGGTGCCGCCGGCCCGGATCGACCTGTCGGTGGGCTTTTTCATGCTGGTGAGCCTGGCGACGTTGTGGTTGTGCTTCTGGTTCGGGCGCGTGCTGCAGCGGCTTTCGGCCTTTCCTGAGCGGGTGCGGATGTACCGGGAACGGCGCACCGAGCTGGGGGCCCACCGCGGCCTGTACGAGGCGCTGCGCGCGCTGCTGGAGGGCCGCTTCGTGCGGGCCGAGCGCGCCGCGCAGGATGCGCAGAGCGCGCCCGAGGTGGCCGCGATGGCGGCGCTCATCGGGGCGCGCGCCGCGCACCGGATGCAGGAATACGACCGGCGCGATCGCTGGCTGCAGCAGGCCGAAGCCGACCCGGAGCTGTCGACCGCACGCCGCGTGGTCAGCGCCGAGCTGTGGGCCGAGCAGCGCGACACGGCGCGCGCGCTGCGGGCGATCGACGCGCTGCAGTCCTCGGGGGCGCGCCATCTGCACGCGATGCGCATCGCGCTGAGCGCTCACGTGCAGGCCGGCCACTGGCGCGAGGTGATGCGGCTGGTGCGCACGCTGGAAAAGCGCCGCGCGCTGCCGGCCGAGGCCGCCGCGCGGGTGCGCAAGATCGCCGTGCGCGGTCTGCTGGTGGACGCCTCCGACGATCCGGATGCGCTGGAGCGCACCTGGGTCGCGGTGGACACTTCGGACCGGCAGACGCCCGACATTGCGCTGGATGCGGCGCGCCGCTTGAACGGCGCTGATCGCGGCAAGGCGGCCGCGCTGGCGCTGGAAGCGGTGCTGGAGCGCCAGTGGGACGAGCGGCTGCTGGACGAGTACGCGCGCTGCGAGGTGCCCGGCTCGCGCGCCACCATCGAGCGGGCCGAAGCCTGGCTGAAGGAGCACCCGCGCAGCCAGCCGTTGCTGCGCTGCCTGGCGCGCATCTGCCTGCGCGAAAATCTCTGGGGCAAGGCGCGCGCGTACCTGCAGGAGTGCCGGGGCCTGGGCGATGATGCCGAAACGTCGCTCGCGCTGGCCGAGCTGGCCGAGGCGGTGGGCGATGCGGAGGCGGCCGCGCGCCACTATCGCGAGGCCGCGCTGGGCCTGGCGCAGCGGCCCCCGGAGGAGCCCGTACCCCGCTCCGCACGCCCGCGCACGATCCGGCGCGAGGCGACCTGGTAGCAAGCCCAGCCAGAACTGAGCCTGAGCCGATGGGCCTGGATCGAGTCAATTCCGGACGGGCGCTGCCCGACGACTTCAATGTCGTGATCGAGATCCCGATGAATGCCGACCCGGTCAAGTACGAGGTCGACAAGGAGTCGGGAGCGATTTTCGTGGATCGCTTCATCGGCACCGCGATGCACTACCCGTGCAACTACGGCTACGTGCCGCACACGCTGTCGGACGACGGCGACCCGATCGACGTGCTGGTGATCACGCCGTTTCCATTGCAGCCGGGCGTGGTGGTGCGCTGCCGTCCTCTGGGCGTGCTGGACATGCGCGACGAGGCCGGCGGCGACCAGAAGCTGCTGGCCGTTCCGATCGACAAGATCCTGCCCTGGTACAAGCACTGGCGCTCGGCGCAGGACATCGCGCCGGAGCGGCTGGCCCAGATCCAGCACTTTTTCGAGCACTACAAGGACCTGGAGCCCGGCAAGTGGGTGAAGATCGTGGGCTGGGAGGGCCCGGAGCGCGCCCGCGCGCTGCTCACCGAAGCGGTGGCGAGCTACCAGGCCGCGAAGGACAAGCCGGCGTTTTAAGTTTTAAGGGGGAGCAATAACCATCCCGAATCAGCGTGCCGCCATGGGCGATTGTCTGGCAAGCTAGCTGCTATGCGCCGGCCACGCTACCGCCCGCTCGTCGCATCGCTGCTGGCGGCTGCGGTCGTCGCTTGCGATGGGCCCGGCCTTGGCGGCGGCAACTCAGGTTTGCCGCCAGGTCCGTTTTACATCAGCGGCAAGGCCAACGTTGCGGGCGCCAGCTCCGGGCAGATCGGCTTTTTCTCGGGCGCCGCGGCCGACTCTTTCGACCTGGTCGTGGTGGACCCGTCCGGCACCAGCGTCAACCGGGTCGCCGCGGCTGGCACCTGGGCGCCGATGGCCACCGTCTCGCAGTGGACCACCGTGAGCGGCAGCGGCCTGGCGAGCAAGTGGGGGCCGCGCTACCTGATCTATGCGCAACTGGCCGCTGCCAGCGCCAGTTCCGACGCGCCCCTGTTGCTGCTGGATCTGGCGCGCACCTCCACCAGCAAGCTGCCCACCGCGGGCACGCTCTTTTCGACGGCAACCACGGTCACGTCCGGGCTGTGCTCCTCAGGCCAGGGTTCGGGGCTGGTGCTGAACGACTACGTGACGCCGACGAACTCGTGGGTCACATTGCGCGTCGCCGGCGCCGACAACAGCTGTGACACGCTCGACAACCAGACGGTTGCGATCCCGCTGACGGCCGGGCCCAGTACGGCGCCGCTCGCGCTCGGGCTGAGCGAGCCGGTCGAAGCGATCCACGACACCAACGGCGCGCTGACCGGCGCCATCGAGCTCGTGCACATTCTGCCGTCCGACGTGGGCACAAAATCGCCGACCCTGCAGCGAACCGATGCGAAGCTGAGCGTCGTCGGCCCGATCGGCACCTCGCAGGCCATGCAGGGAACCGGCAACACCAGTGCCGTGGCCGGGGCAGCTGATTTTCAGAGCCTGGGCATGGCGGTGGCCAGCGGTGTGTGGTTGTACCGCGACGCATTGGCCGTCAGGGCGATCAGCCTGGCCTCGCCCGCGACCACCAGCCTGGTGTTCACGCTGGGCACGTCCACCTCGGGCCCCTCCGACGTTCTGCAGACCGGCAAGGCGCTCTTCGACAGCGATGGCGCCACGGCCTACGTCGCGGTCAACAACGCGAGCGGCGCCTCCCGCATCGTCAGGATCAACACCAGCGCGGTGGCGCCGACCGCAACGACGGTCGTGACGGAAACCGCCGCCACCAGCATCCAGCTGGTGGGCCTGACCGCCAGCACCGGATACCTGGTCTATGCGGTAGCTGGCCAGCCTGGCATCAAGGCGACTCCCAAAAGCGCCAGCAACAGCACATCGCCCCTGAGCGTGGTGAGCCTGAACGCCTCGCAACAGCTCGATACCGTGCCGCCCGCGGTGGTGGGCGAGTCGGTGTACTACACGCTCGATGACAGCAGCGGCGGCGCCACTCCGCCCCGCCAGGTGTACTCGGCCACGTTCAGCAGCGGCGGCGTATCGGCCCCGGTGGCGTTCTCCGCCGCCACCGGAAGCTGCGCCGTGATGATCCGGCCGATCTATCCAAGCGCCGTTTCGACCACGGCGACGCCGGCCTACGGATCGGTGCTCCTGGCCAGCAGCGCGAGTTTCTGCCAGGCCGCCGATCAGGCGCTCGCCTACGCCCATGCGATGCTGATCAGCGTGGACAGCAAAGGCAGCGTTGCGCAAGCCGGCCAGTTGCCGCAGCTGCAGGCGCAATTGAGCAATCCTCCGGCCAACAGCGCCACGGCCCTGCAGTGGGTCGATTTCGGCTATTTCTTTGGCGAACCTGGCATTGCGGCCCCGGTCGACGCCCCGCTGCAAAGCGGCCTGCCGGTGCTGCTCGAGCTGGACGGCAGCACGGCGCAATCGGCGGGTGCGGCGGACATCGAATCGTTCCTGCCCGGGTCGACCATCGGCCCGATCCGGCTGACGCAGAATCTGCAGTAGCCCGCTCTGTTAATCCGGTGTGTCACGGAGACAATCGCTGCTCCGTCGAATGACGCCGGAGTCTTCGACCGACGTTTCCCATTGCGGAATTGCTCGAACGGCACGATCGCTGTAGGAAAAATCCTATTTTTCGATCCCGAAAAAAAGTGGTTTATTAAAGCGCATTAACATTGGCTCCATATACTTTTCTTCGAAAAATCGGGAGGGAATCGGACCTTGGTTGGTGCAGTCGACGGCAACGGCTACGAGCGCTTCCGCGCATTTGAAGCCGAAGCAAATGCGAGCTTAGCCGGCACCGCGGGCGCCAGTGCGGCGTGCCTGTGGATGACGGGTTTTTCGGGATCGGGCAAGTCGACGATCTCCGGCGCGCTATCCAGGCGCCTGCACGCCCAGGGGCTGCTCTGCTACAGCCTGGACGGTGACCTGCTGCGGCGGGGCTTGAACCGCGACCTGGGCTTCACCGATGCCGATCGGTCCGAGAACCTGCGGCGCACGGCCGAGGTGGCCCGCCTGATGGTGGACGCGGGCTTGATCGCGATCGTGTCGCTGATCAGTCCGTTTCGCATCGACCGTGCATTTGCACGCTCGCGCTTCGCGCCGAGGCGCTTCTGCGAAGTGTTCGTCGATGCGCCGCTCGCCGTGTGCGAGCGGCGCGATCCGAAGGGGCTGTACGCAAAGGCGCGGCGTGGCGAGCTCACGGGGATGACCGGGCTCGACAGCCCTTACGAGCCCCCCGACAAGCCGGACCTGCACCTGCGCACGGACACGGACGACGTGGACGCGTGCGCCGAGCAGATCCTGAGCTGGCTGGCCGGCGCCGGGCGGATATCCGGCCAGGGCAACGCTCAGCGGCGCTCGGCCTGTGCGCGCTGAAGGCTGGCCAGCGACGCCTGATCGGCCTTGAACGCCGTGCGCTCGGTGAGCTCGTCGATCGCGCGGTTCACGTGATGTGACTGGCGCAGCAGTGCGGCGGCGATCGCGCGCCGCAGCGCCGGATCGGCGATCCAGTGCGCCGAATGCGTCGGCACCGGATCCAGTCCGCGCGCCACCTTGTGCGCGCCCTGCGCGCCGCCTTCGAACACCGCGAGCCCCCGTTCGATCGCGAACTCGATCATCTGGTAGTAGCAGCACTCGAAGTGCAGGCACGAGACGAATTCGGTCGCGCCCCAGTAGCGCCCGTACAGAGTGCTGGAGCCGGCGCGCGGATCGAACAGCCCGAACGCGCTCGCAACCGGCGCGCCGTCCCGGTGCGCCAGCACCAGCAGCAGGTTGTCCGGCATCGCGCGGGCCAGCTGCAGGAAGAAGGCCAGGCTCAGGTACGGGGTCGATTGATGCTGCGCGTAGGTCAGCCGGTAGCAGCGGTGGAAAAAGCGCCAGTCGTCCTCGCGAATCTCGGCGCCGACGCGGCGTTCCAGTTCGATTCCGGCCTCGCGCACCTTGCGGCGCTCGGCCCGGATCTTCTTGCGCTTGTCCTGGCTCAGCGCGGCCAGGAACTGCTCGAAATCGCGATAGCCGGCGTTGCACCAGTGAAACTGCACACCGCGCTGAACCAGCAGGCCGGCAGCGGCGAGCGCCTCGATCTGCGCGGGCGGCGCCAGCAGCACGTGCAGCGAGCTCAGATTGGAGTCCCGCACCAGCTCGAGCAGGCATCCGGTGAGCTCGGCCCGCGCCTGTGCGTCGCGCGCGATCAGCCGGCTGCCGGGGGCCGGCGTGAACGGCACCGCCGCCAGCCACTTCGGGTAGTACGCCAGCCCGCGCTCTTCATGAGCCTGGGCCCAGGCCCAGTCGAACACGTATTCGCCGAACGAGTGGTCCTTGCGGTACAGCGGCACGGCCGCGGCCAGGCCCTGCGCATCGGACAGCGCCAGAAACGACGGCGTCCAGCCGGTGCGCGGGCTGGCGCAGCCGCTTGCGTGCAGCGCGTGCAGGAATTCATAGCGCAGGAACGGCGTCGCATCCGCGTCGGCCGCGTGCAGCGCGTTCCAGGCAGCGCCGCCGATCCGGGTCAGATCGTCGATCAGCTGCGTGCGATAATGAAGATGCCGCTTCAACGGTCCGATCGAATGATTTCGCACGTTCGAGTCGCGGTCGCTCAGATTAATTGCACCGTGGGCGATCTGCAGGGCAATGTCCGCAGGATCGTCGAGTTCGCCGGCCGCGCGGCCGGCGCCGGCGTAGACGTGCTCGTCACTCCCGAACTGGCGCTGTCGGGCTATCCGCCAGAGGACCTGCTGCTGCGCCGCTCATTCTACGAGGCTTGCGACAGCGCGTTGATGCGCCTGGCGGCCGAGCTGGCGCACTTGCGCGACCTGCACGTGCTGGTGGGCCATCCGCTGGCGCGCGAGGGCCAGCGCTTCAACGCGGCCTCGCTGCTGCGGCAGGGCGTGGTGCTGGGCACCTACTACAAGCACGACCTGCCCAATTACGACGTGTTCGACGAGCAGCGCTACTTCACGCCGGACAACCGGCCGTTCGTGTTCGAAGTGCGGGGCACCCACTTCGGCGTGAACATCTGCGAGGACACCTGGTTTTCCTACGCGCCGGAATGCGCGCGGGCCTCGGGGGCGGAGGTGCTGCTGGTGCCTAACGCGTCGCCGTTTCACGTGAGCAAGCAGGACGCGCGCCTGCAGGTGACGCGTACGCACGTGTGCGGCAACGGTCTGGCGCTGGTGTACGCCAACCTGGTGGGCGGCCAGGACGAACTGGTGTTCGACGGGGCCTCGTTCGTGCTGGATGCGCGCGGCAACCTGGCGTGCTGCGCCCCGCAGTTCGAAGAGCACCTGCTGCTGGTCGACTTCGACGGAGCCGTGCCCCGCGTGCAGGCCTGCCCGGCGTTGGCGCCGATCGAGGCGCAGGCGTACTCGGCGCTGAAGGTGGGCGTGCGCGACTACGTGGGCAAGAACGACTTTCCCGGCGCCATCATCGGAGTGAGCGGGGGCGTGGACTCGGCGCTGACGCTGGCCGTGGCGTGCGATGCGCTGGGCCCCGAAAAGGTGCGCGCGGTGATGATGCCGTCGCAGTTCACGGCCGATATGTCGCAGCAGGACGCCCGCCAGCTCGCGCGCAACCTGGGGGTGGCCTACGAAGAGCTGCCGATCAAGCCGATCTTCGACGAGGTGCTGGCGGTGCTGGCGCGGCCGTTCCGGGGCCTTGCGTGGGACGCGACCGAAGAGAACGTCCAGGCCCGGATCCGCGGCATGCTGCTGATGGCCCTGTCCAACAAGAGCGGATCGATCGTGCTGACCACCGGCAACAAGAGCGAAATCGCGGTGGGCTACTGCACGCTGTACGGCGACATGGCGGGCGGCTTCGCCGTCATCAAGGACCTGCTCAAGACGCTCGTTTACTCGGTCGCGCGCTATCGCAACACCCTCGCGCCCGTGATTCCCGAGCGCATCCTGTTGCGCCCGCCCAGCGCCGAGCTGCGGGCCAACCAGACCGACCAGGACACGCTTCCGCCATACGAAACGCTCGACGCGATCATCGAGTTGTACATGGAGGAGGGCGCCACCATCGAGCAGATGCTACAGGCCGGGCTGCCCGAACCCGAGGTGCGCCGGGTGGTGGCGATGATTCACGCCAGCGAGTACAAGCGGCGCCAGTCGCCGGTGGGTATCCGCATCACGCATCGCGCGTTCGGGCGCGACTGGCGCTACCCGATCACGAACCGCTTCCTGGAACCGGAGATGAATTCTTGTCCGGCTCAACCGCAGGACAGTAGAATCGCCGCATTGGCCGGGAGAGCAACGTGAAACAGATCACCGCGATCATCAAGCCGTTCAAACTGGACGAGGTCCGGGAGGCACTGGCCGATGTGGGCGTCACCGGCCTGACCGTCACCGACGTCAAGGGCTTCGGACGCCAGAAGGGTCACACGGAGCTGTACCGCGGCGCCGAGTACGTGGTCGACTTCCTGCCCAAGATCAAGATCGAGGCCGTGGTACCGGACGCGCTCGTTGAGCGCTCGATCGACGCGATCACGCGCGCGGCGCGCACCGGCAAGATCGGCGACGGCAAGATTTTCGTGCGTCCGGTCGAGCACGTCGTGCGGATCCGCACGGGCGAGACGGACGAAGCGGCGGTTTAGTACCCTCACCCCGCCCCTCTCCCGCAAGCGGCAGAGGGAGAACATCTCAGTCGGTCGACGGTTTCAGCAGCACCAGCAGCGCGCCGGCGCCGCCGTCGGGCGGGCGTGCCTGGCAGAACGCGATCACGTCGTTGCGCCGGGCCAGCCAGCCGCGCACCTTGCCTTTGAGCACCGGGACGCCGTCGCGCGAGCCGCGTCCCTTGCCGTGCACGATCCGCACGCAGCGGCGCCCTTGATGCATCGCGTCGCGCAGAAACGCGCTGAGCGCCTGATGCGCCTCAGTGACGCGGTGGCCATGCAGGTCGAGCTCGGCCTGCACCACCCAGAAGCCGCGCCGCAGCTTGCGCAGCGTGTCGGCGCTGATGCCGGTGCGGCGGTACGACAGCGACTCGTCGGTATCGAGCAGGCTTTCGATGCCGATCGCATCGGCGAGCGACTCGTCCAGCACGGCCCGGTTGTCGCGCTCGCGCTGCACCGGCTGCGGCCGCACGCGCGCCAGGACCGGAACCGGGCGTGGCCGGGCAAGGGGCGTGACGTCTCGCACCGCCTCGAGGAATTCTGCGGCCGGCTGCCGCGGCGGCTGCTCGGCCGGGCTGCGGCGGGGCGCTGCGTTGCCGTGCGCCTGCGCGATCCGCACCGAGCGCAGCTCGGCCAGGCTCTTCAGGGGCCCGGCGCGCGGCGGCGCCGCCCGCTTCATCGGAGCTATCCGGCCGCCAGCGCGGCGGGTCGGAACGCGTGGGCCGGCGCTTCGGCCTCGAGCCAGCGCTGCGCATCCAGCGCCGCCATGCAGCCGCTGCCGGCCGAGGTGACTGCCTGCCGGTAAATGGAGTCCTGCACATCGCCGGCGGCGAACACCCCGGGCACGCTGGTCATCGTCGCCATGCCGGCCGAGCCGCCACGCGTGCGGATGTAGCCGCCTTCCATGTCGAGTTGACCGGCGAAGATCTCCGTATTGGGCTGGTGGCCGATCGCGATGAAGCAACCCTGCACGTCGATGCGAGCGGCCTCGCCGCTGTGGGCGTTGCGGATGCGCACACCCGTGACGCCGTTGTCGTCGCCCAGCACCTCGTCCAGCACGTGCCACAGGTGCAGCATCACTTTGCCTTCGGCCGCGCGCGCCATCAGCTTGTCGAGCAGGATCGGCTCGGCGCGGAAGCGGTCGCGCCGGTGAATCACGTGGACCCGGTTGGCGATATTGGTCAGGTACAGCGCCTCCTCGACGGCGGTGTTGCCGCCCCCGACGACGCACACGTCCTGCCCGCGGAAGAAGAACCCGTCGCAAGTGGCGCAGCCCGACACGCCCCGCCCCATGAACGCCTGCTCCGACGGCAGCCCCAGGTACTTGGCCGAAGCGCCGGTGGCGATGATCAGCGCATCGCTCGTGTACGCGCCGATATCGCCGATCAGGTGGAACGGGCGCCGGTGCAGCTCGACTTCGTGGATCTGGTCCACCACGACGTCGGTCTGGAAGCGCAGCGCGTGCCTCAGGAACCGCTCCATCAGCTCCGGGCCCTGTACCCCGTCGGCATCGGCGGGCCAGTTATCCACGTCGGTCGTGGTCGTCAGCTGCCCGCCCTGCGCCAGCCCGGTGATCAGGCGGGGGGCGAGGTTGGCGCGCGCGGCGTAAACAGCCGCCGTATAGCCGGCCGGACCGGAGCCCAGGATCAGCACGCGCGAGTGCTTGGCGGAAGTCTTAACGTGGGTCATCGTCAGCAGGCCTCGTTAGAGCCAATATGGGGGCGCGGAAAAGGTCGCGCACCTGCCGCGATTATGGGGTTTTTGGGATATTTGGTGCAAAAACGGAAGCGGGCCCGCAGGCCCGCCTCGTTTTCCTAAGGACTCTTTGGTGCTGAATAGGAACATCCGGGCACGTGACGGATCATCGTCGGATGATCGCTTTCGGCGCCGCACAACGCACACGACAACACGCGCGATTCCGGATCGCGCAGCAGCACCTGCAGGCCTTCGTTTTCGGCCCGCACCACCGCTTGTTCGAGCAGTTGCAATTCCCTTTCCCGGGTCAGCGTAATCGCTGCTTGCATTTTTGGTTCCACCTCCTTCACCATCGGCGCTTAACTTCAGCTTAAGCGGCCGCTCTGAGTGAGGTCACTTTCGCGGATTGCCGTTACCTGAGCAATAACCGCGATGCGTCATGGGAAGCTAGGTCGTCGCCGGCAGGGCGCTAGGTAGAAATCGAATTGCGCGGCAGGCGCTCTACAGAAGCGTTGCCCTGTCACCCTTGCCCAGACGCAGGATTTTCAGAATTCATCAAGCGGAAATTTGCGGCTGTTGCGCGCCCGGATTCGGGCGCGCGGCGCACCGGATCCGGTCGCTGCGAGCCCGCGCGGTCGGTCCATATAATGCCTTCATGTCGATTCGCAGGGATTCGCGCAGCACGGACGTCGAGTCGCCCAAGGGCCGCAACCCGGAGACGCCGCGCGGTCGAAGCGCGCGCGGCGGTGCCGGGCGTTCGCCCTCGGCCGGCGGCCGCGGAGCGCGCCTGCTGGCCGAGGCGGGCTGGATCGCCGGCACGCTGATCGCGGTTGCGCTGGCGGTCGCACTGGTTTCTTACCAGCAGGACGACCCGGGCTTTTCCAATTCGGTGACAACCTTCCAGGTTCGCAACCTGGCGGGTCGGGTCGGCGCCTGGGCCGCGGACGCGATGCTGGTCGGGTTTGGCGTTTCGGCCTACCTGTGGGTGCTGGCGGCACTGGCCTGGTCGGCGCGGTCGTGGCGGCGGCTGTTCATGCAGCGCCCGGCGGGGGCTTCGGCTTTGCGCGAGCACGAGGCGGTGGCGCGCTGGCTGCGGGCGCTGGCCTTGCTGGTGCTGGTGGCCGCGTTTGCCGCGCTGGCCACGCTGCGGCTGCACAGCCGCGAAGCAACGTTGCCGGGATCGGCCGGCGGCGCGCTGGGCGACCTGATCGCGCCATACGCCACGCACGCGTTTGGATTTACGGGGGCCACCGTCGTTCTGCTGGCGCTGACCGCGGTGGCCGCGAGCCTGCATTTCGGCTTTTCGTGGCTCGGGGTGTCCGAGGCGATCGGCGCCGCGTTCGAAGGAGTGGCCGCTCGCGTGCGCAGGATGCGCGAAGCCAAGATCGACCGATCGATCGGAGAGGTGGCGGTGGCCGAGCGGGAGGCCAGCCTGGCGCAGGAGCGCGAGCGAATGGACGAGGCCGCGCCGGTGCACATCGAGCGGCAAACCGCGCACCCGGCCCCGTCCGAGCGGCGCCAGCGGGAGCGGCAGGTGCCGTTGTTTTCGGACATGTCCACCAGCAAGCTGCCGCCCCTGGACCTGCTCGACGAGCACGACGCCGACATTGAAGCGATCTCGGCCGACACGCTCGAGTTCAATTCGCGGCTGATCGAGCGGAAGCTGAAGGATTTCGGCGTCGATGCCGGGGTCGTGGCCGCCTATCCGGGTCCGGTCATCACTCGCTACGAGATCGAGCCGGCCACCGGGGTCAAGGGCAGCCAGATCGTCAATCTCGCCAAGGATCTGGCGCGCGCGCTGTCGCTGGTGTCGATCCGGGTGGTGGAGACCATTCCCGGCAAGAACCTGATGGGGCTGGAACTGCCCAACCCGCGTCGCCAGGTGGTACGCCTGTCGGAGATCCTGGGCTCGGCGGTGTACGGCGAGAGTCACTCGCCGATCACGCTCGGGCTGGGCAAGGACATCTCGGGCAAGCCGGTCGTGGTCGACCTGGCCCGGATGCCGCACCTGCTGGTGGCCGGAACCACCGGATCGGGCAAATCGGTCGGCATCAACGCGATGATCCTGTCGATCCTGTACAAGTCGGACCCGTCGCAGGTGCGGCTGCTGATGATCGACCCGAAGATGCTGGAGCTGTCGACCTACGGCGACATTCCGCACCTGATCGCGCCGGTGGTGACCGACATGCGCGAAGCCGGCCACGCGCTGAACTGGTGCGTGGGCGAGATGGATCGGCGCTATCGGCTGATGAGCCGGCTCGGCGTGCGCAGCCTGAGCGGCTACAACCAGAAAATCGCCGAGGCGCGCCATCGCGGCCAGCCGGTGGTCGATCCGTTCGCGCTCGATCCGTTCACGGCCGCGCCGCTGGAGCCGCTGCCGGTGGTCGTGGTCGTGATCGACGAGCTGGCCGACCTGATGATGGTGACCGGCAAGAAGGTCGAAGAGCTGATTGCGCGCATCGCGCAGAAGGCGCGCGCGGCCGGAGTGCACCTGATCCTGGCCACGCAGCGGCCGTCGGTGGACGTGATCACCGGCCTGATCAAGGCCAACATTCCGACGCGCATTTCGTTCCAGGTATCCAGCCGGGTCGATTCGCGCACGATCCTGGATCAGATGGGCGCCGAGGCGCTGCTGGGGCAGGGCGACATGCTGTACATGCCGGCCGGAGCCGGCTTTCCGACGCGCATACACGGCGCCTTCGTGTCGGATGCCGAAGTGCACCGCGTGGTCGAGTGGCTCAAGTCGCTCGGAACGCCCAACTATGTGGACGGCGTGCTGGATGCGCCCGATGAGTTGCCCGGCAACGGCGACCCGGGCGCGCCCGCCGGCGAGGTCGATCCGCTGTACGACCAGGCCGTCGAAATCGTGGTGCGCAACCGGCGCGCTTCCATTTCGCTGGTGCAGCGGCATCTGCGGATCGGCTACAACCGCGCCGCGCGGCTGCTCGAGGACATGGAACGGGCGGGCCTGGTGTCCGCGATGCAGTCCAACGGGAACCGCGAGATCCTGGTGCCGGCCCGGGGCGAGGCGTGACCTTCCTTCGCTGGTGCGCAGCTTCGGAGGGCTTGCGCTTCTTCGCCCTTCGTGCGACGGTGAGTTCGCTGCTGGCTTTCAGTTTGCCCGCCTCTGCGGCCGGCGCTTCGGCAGACGTGCCCTCCGAAGCGCAGCGCGCGAAGGAGGGTTCGCTGCAGCAGCTGCGCGAATTCCTGTCGCACACGGCCAGCGCGCGGGGCGAGTTTTCGCAGACTTCCAGCAAGGGACCGGGCTCGCGCGGCTCGCAGCCGAGCAGCGGGTATTTCGAGTTCGCGCGACCCGGGCGCTTTCGCTGGGAGACGAAAAGGCCGTACCAGCAAGTGATCGTCAGCGACGGCGCGCACCTTTACGTATACGACCCGGACTTGAACCAGGTGACCATCAAGCAGGTCAAGGGCGCCATTCCAGCTTCGCCGGCCTCGATCCTGTTCGGTTCCAACGACTTCGAGCGCGACTTCCAGGTCAAGAGCGACGGCGCCCGCGACGGCATCGAATGGGTGCTTGCGACTCCGCGGTCGCAGGATTCCTCGTTCGACCGGATCCGGATCGGATTCCGCGACGGCCTGCCGGCTGCGATGGAGCTGGCCGACAGCTTCGGCCAGACCACCGAGCTGCGCTTTTCCGGCGTTCAGCGCAACCCGAAGCTCGACCCGGGCCAGTTTCACTTCGATCCGCCCAAAGGGGCGGATGTGCTGGAAGACCGGTGAACGATCTGTTCGAAAGCGCACCCTCCGTAGCGCCGTCAGGCGCCAAGGAGGGCAACCCCGCCGCCCCGCTGGCCGAGCGGATGCGGCCGCGCCGCTTCGAGGAGGTGATCGGCCAGTCGCATCTGCTGGGGCCGGGTAAACCGCTGCGGATCGCGTTCGAGTCGCGCCATCCGCACTCGATGATCCTGTGGGGGCCGCCCGGCGTAGGAAAGACCACGCTGGCGCGGCTGATGGCCGACGCCTTCGGGCTCGAATTCATCGCGATCTCGGCCGTGCTGGGCGGCGTGAAAGACATTCGCGACGCGGTCGAGCGCGCCCAGGCGACGCTGGCGCGCACCGGGCGGCCGACCGTGGTGTTCGTCGACGAAGTGCACCGCTTCAACAAGGCGCAGCAGGACGCGTTCCTGCCGCACGTGGAGTCGGGCTTGTTCGTGTTCGTCGGAGCGACCACCGAGAACCCGTCTTTCGAAGTCGTGGGGGCGCTGCTGTCGCGCGCCTCGGTGTATGTGCTGGAGCCGCTGAGGCCGCAGGAGCTGGGCGAGCTGCTCGAGCGCGCGCGGCGCGATCACCTGGGCGCACCCACGATCGAGGAGGGCGCCCGCCGCATGCTGATCGAGCTGGCCGACGGCGATGCGCGCCGTCTGCTCAACGCGCTCGAAGTGGTGTCGGATGCGGCGCGGCGGTCGGACAAGGTGATCGACGTGGAGTTCCTGCGCGCCACGCTGCCGGCGACGCTGCGCCGCTTCGACAAGGGCGGGGAGAACTTCTATGACCAGATCTCGGCGCTGCACAAGGCGGTGCGCGGCTCGGACCCGGATGCAGCGCTGTACTGGATGGTGCGGATGCTCGACGGCGGTACCGATCCGCTGTACATCGCGCGGCGCGCGATCCGGATGGCCTCCGAGGACATCGGGCTGGCCGACCCGCGCGCGCTGACGGTGGCGCTGGAAGCCGCGCGGGCCTACGAGCGGCTGGGCACGCCCGAGGGCGAGCTCGCGCTGGCGCAGGCGATCGTGTACCTGGCGGTGGCGCCCAAGTCCAACGCGCTGTACGTCGCATTCGGGCAGGTGCGCCAATTCGTCGAGCACGACGGCACCCGGCCGGTTCCGATCCACCTGCGCAACGCGCCCACGCGGCTGATGAAGGAGCTCGGCTACGGGCGCACCTACCGCTACGCGCACGATGAGCCGGGTGCATTTGCGGCTGGCGAGAGCTACCTGCCCGAGGGCGTGCAGTCTCCCGGCTGGTATCGTCCGACCGACCGCGGACTGGAGGCGAGGATCGCGCAGCGGCTGCAAGAGCTGCACCGGCTGAACGAAACGAGCCCGAAAGACGATGCTTGATATCGCGCTGCTGAGGAAGGATCTGCCGGCTGTCGCCGCGCGCCTGCGGCAGCGCGGCTACGAACTGGACGTGGCGGCCTTCGAGGACCTGGAAGCGGAGCGCAAGTCGGTGCAGACCCGCACCGAGGAGTTGCAGGCACGCCGCAACGCGCTGTCGCGGCAGATCGGCCAGGTCAAGTCGCGCGGCGAGGATGCCGCGGCGCTGATGGCGCAGGGCGCGCAGATTCCCGATCAGCTCAAGCAGCTCGAGCAGGACCTGGCCGATGTGCAGGCGCGGCAGCTGCGGATCCTGATGGAGGCGCCCAACCTTCCGCACGAGTCGGTGCCGGCGGGCCGCTCCTCGGACGACAACGTGGAGCTGCGCCGCTGGGGCGATCCGCCGCGCTTCGATTTCGCAGTCAAGGATCACGTCGACCTGGGCGCCGCGCTGGGGATGGATTTCGAGACCGCGGCGAAGCTGTCCGGGGCGCGCTTTGTCGTGCTCAAAGGGGCGCTGGCCCGGCTGCACCGGGCCCTGGCCCAGTTCATGCTGGATGTGCAGACGGCCGAACATGGCTACACCGAGTGTTACACGCCGTACGTCGTCAACGCGGCCACCTTGACCGGGACCGGGCAGCTGCCGAAGTTCGAGCAGGACCTGTTTGCCGCGCGCAAGGGCGGGCAGGAGGGCGAGGGCGAGCCGATGTACCTGATCCCGACCTCTGAGGTGTCGTTGACCAACTTCGTGCGGGATCAGATCCTGCGCGAGGCGGATCTGCCGTTGCGGCTGACGGCGCACACGCCGTGCTTCCGGTCGGAGGCTGGCTCGTACGGCAAGGACACGCGCGGAATGATCCGGCAGCATCAGTTCGACAAGGTCGAGATGGTGCAGATCTCCCATCCGGCGCGTTCGTACGAGGCGCTCGAGCAGATGGTCGGCCACGCGGAAAACATTCTGCGCAGGCTCGAGCTGCCGCACCGGGTGGTGGCGCTGTGCGGCGGCGATCTGGGATTTGCTTCCGCCAAGACCTACGACCTGGAAGTGTGGCTGCCGGCGCAGCGGGCCTACCGCGAAATCTCCTCCTGCTCGAACTGCGAGGCGTTCCAGGCGCGCAGGATGCAGGCGCGCTTGCGCAACGCGCAGGGCCGCACCGAGCTCGTGCACACGCTGAACGGCTCCGGCCTGGCGGTGGGCCGGGCGCTGGTCGCGCTGCTGGAGAACAACCAGCGCGCCGACGGCTCGGTCGCCATTGCGGCCGTGCTGCGGCCGTACATGGCGGGCATGACCGAGCTGCGGCCGGGCTAGCCGCGAGGACCCAAATGGACACAGAGTCGAAGCCGAACTGGCGCGATCACGGGGTCAAGGTGATCCCGGGATCACAGCTCGATCCGAATACGGCTCAGACGCCCGGAATGACCCGAGCGGCGGCGATCACGCATGCGCGCACCGGGGCGAGCAAACTGTGGGCCGGAACGGTCGCGATCGACGCCAACGCGAAGACAGGCGCTCACCATCACGGCGAGCTGGAAAGCGTCATTTACGTCGTCAGTGGCCGGGCGCGCATGCGATGGGGAGAGCGCCTGGAGTTCTGCGCAGAGGCAGGTCCCGGCGACTTCATCTACGTGCCTCCGTTCGTGCCCCATCAGGAGATCAACGCGAGCCGAACCGAGGTGCTGACCTGCGTGCTGGTCCGAAGCGGCCAGGACCCGGTCGTCGTCAATCTCGATATCGCACCGGCCGAGCCGCCGGAAGAGGTCTACTGGGTCGATCCGATTCACCCGCCTCCGCGCTGAGGCGCTACGGCGGCCTGGCCTGCTAAACTTCGCGCCCGCCGCGGAGAGGTGGCAGAGTGGTCGAATGCGCCGGATTCGAAATCCGGTGTACGGTTTTACCGTACCGTGGGTTCGAATCCCACCCTCTCCGCCAACTGATTGAAAAATAATAGATTTGTGTGTTAGCGGTGCCGATGGTTGATTGGCCGATTTATTTTTCCCCCACCCTTCCCCCAGAATTTTCGGCAGCGCCTCGATTGCATCACGCAGATCCTGCCTTGCCGTAGCCAGATAGATCGAAGTCGTGCATAGGTCGCCATGCCCCAGTAGGTCGTGGACGGCGTGATCGCGCAGCCCATCGCTTCGATCGACTCTCGGGTCCGACCTGCCACTTTGAAGATTTCAAGACTCGATTCAAATTCACTCCTAAGCGAACCGTACGCGCGGCCGCCGAACCCGTCTGGGCTTTCCCTGTAAAGCGGCGAAATTCCTCGCGCAAACCTCTGTTTTTGCAGCCTTCGAACGCCTGCCGTCCCGCTACCCAGGATTGAGCTGATCATTCCCTCAGACTTTCAGTTAAAGCGAACGCGTTGAGATGAGTAGCGGTTCGCCGCTAATCGTGCCCGTTGCTTTGGGGTGCAACTTGGCGCCGTAGCTTACTCAGCCGAATGCCGAAGTTCTGCATGCCGAAGTAAATATTTCAATTAACGCATTGACTATTCAACTTGTTCGAGTAGGGTGGGTTCACGGCGACACAACTAAAGAATCGATAGGCCCCACAACGCGGGGGCTCGTCGCCACCGGGGGGACGCCATTGCTTCAACCAACCAGGTTCTTCGATCCACTCGTTTTCTCGCTGGCATCGCGTACCTCCGTCGAGGATCGCGTCCTCGCTTCTGTGCCACTGCCACACCAAGGGGCCGCTGGTTACGGCGCGCAGATGGCGGTCGCCTCGTGATCGGTACCAGGGTGCAGTTCTCGATCACAGGCGACTATCCCGACCGAATTCTTGGTTTGAGAATGACCTGGATCCACCGGGAGGACTCGAATGTATAAGAACGCGAGCAGAAACCGATCAGAACGCCTTGGGATCTACAGGCTTCTGTTGACCGTCTCCGCGATCGTGTGCTCCTGCGGACTCTGGTCACCGCCGGCGAGTGCGGCGCCGTTTGCGTACGTGACCGTCCAAGGCGACGGCACAACCCCATCCTCGGTCTCGGTCATCGACACTGCGACCAAGGCCGTCGTGCAATCCATTCCTGTTGGAGTCGCACCGTACGGAGTGGCGGTCACACCCAATGGGGCCTACGTCTATGTGACCAATGCCGGTCCGGGTGGAACGCAAGGCACGGTATCGATAATCAGAACCGCCGACAACACGGCCGTGGCGACCATCGCGGTCGGGCTGAACCCGGTCGCGGTCTCTTTCACGCCGGACGGTGCGTACGCCTATGTGACGAATTTCGGGGCAAACGACATTTCCGTCATCAGCACGGCGACGATGCAGGTGGTGGGGGGCAGTCCGCTGACGCCCGCAATCGCGGACAGCAGCGCCAATGCGCTGACCGATCCGACCAGCGTCGCGCTCTGGGAGGACGGCCTCAAGGCCTTCGTGTCCAACTACAACGACGGCTCGGTCTCGGTGATCAACAGCTCGAACGTTTCGAGCGAAGCCTTGGCGACGACGATCCCGATGCCAAACGGCGACACCCCGAACAACGTCGTGATGATGCCGAACTTTCGTACGGCCTACGTTGCGGATATGACCGGCAATGCAGTCGTGATGATCGATCCGGTAAACAATGTTCTCACTGGAACGCCGATCCCTGTGGGAACGACACCGGTCGCTTTGACCCTCACGCCCGATGGCCGCTACCTGTACGTGACCAATTACGGCTCGGGGGATGTCTCGGTCATCGATACCCGGAGCAACACGGTCGTGGCCGGAGCGCCAGCGACCACTCCGATCGTCGTCGGTCCGAACCCGACCGGAATCGCAATCACGCCGGACGGTCGGTCGGCCTACGCGACGAGCGCGAGCGGCACGTATGTCGCAGTGATCGACACGACGACGAAAGCGGTGAGCCAGATCTCGACAGGCGCTGCCACCACCAACACGAACCACGTGGCCATTGCGCCATTGGCGCCGCCCCAGGTGGCGGTCGGCACATCGCCGGTCTCGGTTGCGGTGAACGCGGTCACCAACAAGATCTACACGGTCAATCAGGGCGCAAGCTCCGTCTCGGTGATCGACGGCGCCACCGGCAGCGTGACCGCGGCCGTCGCGGTTGGTGGAGGCGCCTACGGTATCGCGGTGAATCCGGTGACCGACAAGGTCTACGTCGCCAACCAGAGCAGCGCGCCCAGCGGCTCCGTGACCGTGATCGACGGCGCGACCAACACCGCCACCGCAACCGTCGCCGCCGGCATCAATCCCAGGATCATCGCCGTCAACCCGGTGACGAATCAGGTCTACGTGGCGAACAGCGGCGACGACAGGGTGACGATCATCGACGGCGCCACGAATACGGCGACGAACGTGGTGACGGAAGCCAACGCCGCAGCCGTCGCCGTCAACCCGGCAACGAACAAGATCTACGTCGCGGACTCCAGTGCCCTCGCCCTTTCCGTCATCGACGCATCCAACGGCAACAACACGCTGACGTTCGGCACCGGGGCGCCGGCCGGTGCGACTCCGATCGCGATCGCGGTCAACCCGGCGACGAATCTCGTTTACGTGGTGAACCAGAGCCTGAGCAGCACTCCGGGCAGCAGCACGTTGACCGTGTTCGACGGAGCCGGCAATGCAGTCGTCACGAACATTCCGGTCGGCTCGATCGCCAGCGCGGTCGCGCTCAACCCTGTGACGAACAGGATCTACGTGGCGAATACCGGCGACGATTCGGTCTCCGTGATCGACGGCGCCACGAACACGGTGTCGGCGACGGTCGACGTCGGTGCCAACCCGACCGGCCTCGGGGTCGATGCGACCACGAACCACATCTATGTGACCAATTTCGCGAGCGCCGGCAATGCAGGGATCACGGTGATCGACGGTGCCACCAACACGACGATGGGCCTGGCGAGCTCGGTCGGTCCGAACGGCGTCGGCGTGAATCCCGTCACCGACAAGGTCTACGTCGCCAACACGGGCAACACCGGCGAAGTCGGCGGCAACACCGTGACGGTGGTCGACGCATCGCTCAATGCGATCTCGACGGCAGCGAGCGGCCTCCTCGACACGGGATCTCTTGCAATCAACCCGGTGACCAACAAGATCTATGTCGGAGCGACGAACCTGATCGTCATCGACGGAAGCGGCGCCGTGGCCCCGGTCACGATTCCGGTGAACGTGCCCGGGCCTGCGGGGGCTGGGATCTCGGATGCGCATCTGGTGGCGGTGAACCCGTTCACGAATCAAATCTATGCGGCGACTCTGACGAACAACCAGAACACATTTGCGGTGATCGACGGATCGACCAACACGGCGACGGCCATTCCAGTCGGTGTCGGCCCGCAATTGGGAGTCGCGATCAACCCGGTGAGCAACCGGGTGTACGTGACAAACAACGGCGATAACACGGTGACCGTGATCGACGCTGCGAACGGCAACTCCACGAGCACTGTAACGGTCGGTGCCGGGCCCTACGGCATCGCAGTCAATCCGGCCAGCAACCAGATCTTCGTCTGCAACACCACGGCCGGTACGGTAAGCGTCATCGACGGAACGACGAACCAGCCAGTCGTGCCTGACATTGGCGTCGGAACCTATCCGGCCTTGATCGACATCGATTCCGCGAGCGGCAAGGCCTACGTCGTAAACAACCAGTCGAACAGCGTGAGCATCATCGATTCGGCGAGCAACTTCCAGGTGACGACCGTCCCCCTTCCTGTTGCAGCCGCCCAGCCGAACGGCATCGCGGTGAACCAGGTGACGCACAAGGTCTACGTGACGATTCCGACCTTCCCCAGCGCGGTCGTAATCATCGACCCGGCGAACAATTACGCCACGACGACGGTGACGCTGTTGGGTGCCTCCCCGCAGCTGCAGTCGATCGCCGTGAATCCCGCCACGAACAAGATTTACGTGACCGACACGACGAACGGATCGCTGATCGTCGTCGACGGAATTACCAATGCGGTCACAAGTCTTCCCTTCAACCAGGCGTTCATCGTCGGAATCAATCCGCTCTCGGATGTGGCCTATGTGACCGACGGCAACCTTGGCGGTGTCGCCGCGCTGACGGATCGGCCAGTCCAGAAGGTTTCCATCAACACGGCAATCGGCGCCCTTCCAGGCAATCAAAGCTCGTCTCCGACGCCGAGCTTCAACCTCACGCCGACGAGCAGCTTCGGCCCAATCACGCCACCCGTGAATGAGGTGTACTACCAGGTCGATACCTGGCAAGGGCCCTGGAGCGCGGCCAGCCCCGCGGCAACGGGCACCTACACCGCCACCCTGGCCACGGGCCTCTCTGTCGGCACGCACATCATTTACGCGTATGCGACCGACGGGCAGGACGCGACGTCGACGCAGACCACGCCGCAAAGCAACCCTGTGGTCGGCAACATCGCCGGCTACCAATTCCTTGTGGTGCCCAATCTGTCGCTATCGCCGAGCAACTTGACATTTGCCTTCAACCAGGGCGGCAGCGCGCCGAGTGCGCAGACCTTTTCAGTGAGCAGCAGCACGGGCGAGGTGAGTTTCACCGCCGCCGTCTCCACCACCTCGGGCGGCAGCTGGCTCAGCGTGTCGCCCACCAGCGGCACCACGCCGGCCACGCTGAGTGTGTCGGTCAACCCGACTGGACTGGCCGCCGGCACGTACAACGGGTCGGTCTCGATCGCCTCCACCGGCGCGGGCAACAGCCCGCAGACCGTGGCCGTGACCTTCACGGTGACCGCGCCGCTGAACCTGACGGTCTCGCCGGGCACCATGAGCTTCGCGTTCACCCAGGGTGGCAGCGTGCCGACCGCACAGAACCTGACGGTGGCCAGCAGCGGGGCCGCCCTGAGCTTCACCGCGACCACCGCGACCACCTCGGGCGGTAGCTGGCTCAGTGTGTCGCCCACCAGCGGCACGACGGGCACCGCCACGGGCACCCTGAGCGTGTCGGTCATCCCCACGGGCCTGGCCGCCGGCACGTACAACGGGTCGGTCTCGATCGCCTCCACCGGCGCGGCCAACAGCCCGCAGACCGTGGCCGTGACCTTCACGGTGACCGCGCCGCTGAACCTGACGGTCTCGCCGAGCACCATGAGCTTCGCGTTCACCCAAGGTGGCAGCGTGCCGACCGCACAGAACCTGACGGTGGGCAGCAGCGGGGCCGCCCTGAGCTTCACCGCGACCACCGCGACCACCTCGGGCGGTAGCTGGCTCAGTGTGTCGCCCACCAGCGGCACCACGGGCACCGCCACGGGCACCCTGAGCGTGTCGGTCATCCCCACGGGCCTGGCCGCCGGCACGTACAACGGGTCGGTCTCGATCGCCTCCACCGGCGGGGGCAACAGCCCGCAGACCGTGGCCGTGACCTTCACGGTGACCGCGCCGCTGAACCTGACGGTCTCGCCGAGCACCATGAGCTTCGCGTTCACCCAAGGTGGCAGCGTGCCGACCGCACAGAACCTGACG